>Ga0265298_10000976_pt1 | contig 42467 bp, 41 predicted proteins | sample AusTroGonzalo_MG_3_FD_193486 | JGI IMG/M metagenome (GOLD analysis project Ga0265298, IMG submission 193486) | Bovine rumen microbial communities from tropical cattle in Woodstock, Queensland, Australia - Gonzalo_01 | ecosystem: Host-associated > Mammals > Digestive system > Stomach > Rumen ... | reverse complement strand
GGACGCGAAGGTGGGCATGGCGGCCTTCTCCGCCTCGTAGGCCTCGGTCCATTTGTTGCGCTCGTTGATGAGCTTGCACTCGCGCTCGTACGCGTCCACCGCCTTGAGATACTGCTTTTTCGCCCGTCCCCACGCCGTCTGCGAATGGAAGAACCACACGCCGGCCGCCACCGCATAGAGCGCAATCATCACGAGCGTGGCCGCCAAAGCCTTTTCCCGGTTGCCCATTTCGCCGCCCATGCTACTCTTCCTCCCGTTCGTAGGTGCAATCGAGATCGAACTTGTACTTGCCCGCCTTGCTGGACGAAGGCCCCTTCAGGTTGACGGACGGGAAGATCGACTCCTCGCCGTCTTCGTCCTTCATTTCGGCCATCCTGTCCTTGAACTGGTAGATGAGTTCGCCGCTGATGCCTTCGCCGCTCACCTTGACGCCGTCGTCGCGCTTGTAGTTCCAGCTCGAAAGCTCCACCCCCTGCGGCAGACGGTCGCTCACCGCCTTCATGATCTCCAAGGCGCCGCGCGTGTGGTCGGAATACTTCCGCACGAGCTTCACCTTGTCGCGCATCTGGGTAACCTGGCGGTACTCGCGGCCGTGCGCCTTGGAAAGTCCCTTCTGGTAATCGGTCATCATGCCGAGCACCAGCGGCACGCCCAGCAGCACCGCCATCACGAGCGCCCATACGCCGCCGGCCACCGCCAGACATTTGACGAGCTTCCGCTTGAAGCGCTCGTCCTCCAGCACCTCGCGCCAGCTGTCCGGAAGCGCGTTCAGGGTGGAAGGATCGTCCGCCCGCGCGGCCACGCCCTTCAAGGCCTCGTCGAGACTCCCCGGCGCTGCCTCCAGCCGGCGGATCGGCCCCAGCCGCTCCAACGGCGAAAGGTCCAGCTCGCCCCGCGCCACGATTTCGTCCAGCTTCTTGACGCCGCCGAAGTCCTCCGCCTCCAGGAGACTCAAAATCGCCTCGCGCTTGAGATCGCTTTCGTTGTCGAGCGCCCGGATGGCCACCGGCAGCCCCGCATCCAGCACCATGAGCGAAGTGCAGTCGGGGCTCTTCAACAGGACGAGCTTGCGTCCATCGCCCTTGAGCTCGTCCCACAGCGCCCGAATCTCGCCGAAGCAGAGCGCGTCCACTTTCGTGACGTTGATCCCCGCCGCGTCGAGCTTTTCGGCGATATCGTCGGCCGAACTTTCCGGCAGAGCCGCCGCGATGTAGGTTTCGCCCTCCACCTGCTCGCAGCTTACGCTCAGCTGCTCGTCGGGATAGGGGCTCATGGCCGCAAGTACGGGCGTGGCCACCGCCACCGGATCCTCGCCCGCCCTGACCCGCACCATTTTCACGAGGAGCCGCGAAAGCGGCAACGCCAGCACCGCTTCGCGCGATTTCTCGTCGCCCGCCAGCGTCTTCAGTTCTCCGCTCTCGTACGCTACCGTCATCTTACTTGAAAAACGTCTTGTAGAGCGCGCGGAGCGCCTTGTCGCGTTCGGAGCTCCGGATGGCGATCATGAAGCTAACTTCGCTCGAACCCTGGTTGACCATCGAAATGTTGATGCCTTCGCTCGACAGCGCCAGACACGCCTTGGCCAGCATGCCCGGCGTGAAGCACATGCCCTCGCCCACCACCATGATCATGGCAAGCCCGCGCTCCACCGTCACGTAATCGGGCTTCACCTCGCGCCGGATCGTGGCGATTACCCTCGCCTCGCGGCCCTTGGGCAGATACTGCTCCTTCACGATGATGCACTGCGTGTCGACGCCCGACGGCATGTGCTCGTAGCTCACGCCCTCCTCCTCGAGACTCGTCAGCAGCTTGCGCCCGAACCCGATCTCGCGGTTCATGAGGTACTTTTCGACCACCAGGTTGCAGCAGTTGTCCATCGCCGCGATGCCCACCACCGTGCCCGGCACCACCCGGCGCGACTGCTGGATCATGGTGCCCGGCTCGCTGGGATGGTTGGTGTTGCGGATGTTGATCGGAATGCGCGCTTTTACGGCCGGGATGACGGCGTCGTCGTTGAACACGCCGAAGCCCGCATACGCGAGTTCGCGCATCTCCCGGTAGGTCATGGTGGGGATGCCTTCGCCCGCCGCCACTTCCGGCACCACCCTCGGATCGCACGGCAAGACGCTATCCACGTCGGTCCAGTTTTCGTACACGTCGGCGCACACCGCAGCGGCCAGGATGGACCCCGTGATGTCGCTTCCGCCCCTCGGGAACGTGGCCACCTTGCCCTCGCGGGTGTAGCCGAAGAAACCGGGATAGACCACGATCCCCTCGAAATTGGAGAACGCGCGGCTCAAAGTGTCGTAACTGGCGGGGTCGAGCTGGGCGTCGCCATGCGCCCCGGTGAGGATCATGCCCGTCTCCTTGGGACCCGCATAGCGGCACTTCTTGCCGCGCGCCTGGAACGCCACCGCCACCAGCTTGGCGCTATTGTCTTCGCCCGCGGCCTTCAAGAGATCCATGAATTCGTCGGCCGCGAGCTCGTTCACCTTGGCGATGCGGTCCATCAGGTCCATCTCGATCCGGCGCACGATTTCGTCGCCCAAGCGCAACTGCTGGGCGATTTCGGCGTAGCGCTCCACCACCGCGCCGAACTGGCGGTCGGTGTTCTCGCCCTTCAGGGCCGTATTCGCCAGCTCGATGAGGAGATCCGTCACCTTCGTGTCGCCCGAATGGCGCTTGCCGGGAGCCGACACCACCACGATCCGGCGCGACGGATCCGACAATACGATATCGATCACCTTGTTCACCTGGGACGCGTTCGCCAGGCTCGATCCGCCGAATTTGCAGACTTTCATCGCTTTTCAGACTTCCTTCACTTGACCATTCTGAGCACCACCGGCGTGCCGCGCACGATGCCCGACGCCTCGATTTCCCGGATAGACGCTTCCACGTCGCTCGTCCGGGCGGTGTGGGTGCGCACCACGACCGGAATGATTCCCTCGACCTCCTGGCCTTTGAGGAACTCGTGCGAGGTCGCGAGCCGGATGGACACGTTGTGATTGCCGAAAATCGTGCCGAACTGCCCGAACGTGCCGCACCGGTCCTCCACCATGAGGCGGATGTAGAACTCGCTCCGCACCTCGCCCGCCGGCATCACCGAGAGTTTGCCTTCGTTGTCGTAGCGGATGGCGCTCTTGTACCTGGCGCCCCCGCCGGCCAGGTTGCGCGCGATGTCGCCGATGTCGCCCACTACCGTCGAGGCGGTGGGAGCGCGGCCCGCGCCCTTGCCGTAGAACATGAGATCGTCCGAGAGGTCGCCGTGCACCATCACCGCGTTGAACACTTCGTTCACGGCCGAAAGGAGGTGCGTATTGGGGATGAGCGTGGGATGCACGCCCACCGCCACCCGGTCGCCGATCCGGTCGATCTGCGCCAGGAGCTTGATCGAATAGCCCAGCTTGCCGGCATAGACCACGTCGACGTTCGAAAGGTTGCGGATGCCCTTGACCTCGATCGCATGGGGATCGACCGGGATCGAATAGGCGAGACTCGCCAAGAGGCACGCCTTGTGCGCCGTGTCCCAGCCGTCGATGTCCAAAGTGGGGTCGGCCTCGGCGAACCCGAGCTTCTGCGCATCGGCGAGCACCTGCGCGAACGCCGCTCCTTCGCGGATCATGCGCGTCAGGATGTAGTTGCACGTGCCGTTCAGAATGCCCTTCATCGACTCGATCTCGTTGCCCGCGAGACCCTCGCGCAGACTGCGGATGATCGGGATGCCCCCGCCCACCGCCGCGCCGAAATAGATGTCCACGCCCGCCTGCGCCGCCGCCTCGAAAATCTCCCGGCCCGATTCGGAAAGGAGCTTCTTGTTGGCGGTTACCACGTTCTTGCCGGCCGCGATGGCCGCCAGAATCAGCTGTTTGGCGATGCCGGTGCCGCCGATCAGCTCCACGATAATCTGCACTTCCGGATCGTTGATGACCTCCATCGCATCCGTAGTGAGCACCTCTTGCGGCACGGCCACGCCGCGATCGCGCACGATATCGAGATCCGCAATCCGTTTGAGCACCACATCCACGCCCAAACGCTTCGCAAAGGTCTCCCGATTCCTCAGGAGGCCATCCGCCACTCCGGCTCCGACCGTGCCGAAACCGAGTATGCCAACACCTATCTGCTTCATCTTCTTTTCCCTCTCGCGGGTACAATAATCCTATTGAGTGTATATTATATCATATTTCGCCGGAAAAAGCAATACCCTGTCGGGTAAAATGCGTTTCCGGTCAGCGCCGGCGCATCGTGCCGAGGATCTGGTTTTTGAGCAGCTGCAGATCGTACCGGGCGGCCGCATCCGAAAGTTTCTCGTGTTCGGCGTTGACCTCGCGGAGAAGCGCGGTGAACTGGGCCTCGTAGCCTTCCGCCTCCATGATCTGCTGGCGATACTTCATCTCGGTGGAGTAGCCGGATTCCGCGCCGTCCCGCTTCATCGCCTCGCGCGCCTTCTGGGTCAGCTCCGAATTGATGCCGATGAACTTCGTCCGGAGCGGTTTTACGATCGTGTAGCACGGATAGTATTTGGCATACCCGCCGTCTTTGGCGATCAGCCGTTCCATCTCGTCCCGGTACAGATCGATCAACGTTTCGCCATCCATCCGCATCAACGTCTCGTGCAGCGCCTGGAGCCCCTCGGGCGAGTAGCGATCGGCCCCCTTGTAGTTTTCGTTGTACGCGAGCATCAGCCGGACCGCCCTGTCCGCCGACTCGAAGAACGGCAGATATTCGTCCACTCCGCCTCCGGTATGCCGAGCGCCGCCCAAACCTTTGAGCTTCACCCCATACGCGGAAACGATATTCACGTCCGGCACCCCTCCGCTGGTCTTCAAAAGCTGCGCCACCTCGGGATTCTGCGTCCGGCATTTCTCCGACAAGAGACTCTTGTCGTTGGGCGAATCGATGTACACCAGGACGTACCGGTCCTTGATCGCCCGCTGGAATTTCTCGGTCGAAAGCACCTTGTTGGCCAGCACCTTGCACCATCCGCACCAGTCCGATCCGCTGAACACCACGAGCAGCAGCTTGCCCTCCTCCTTGGCCAGATCCAGCGCCGCGTAGTAGTCGTCCATCCAGCCGGGGATGGTCGATTCGCCCGTTCCCGGCAGGCGCGCCAAAACCTTCTCCTCCTCGCCCTTCTTGAGGCTGTCGCCGAGCTCGCGCTCGTTTTTCGCCAATATGGCGCGCGTGGACACGCCGTACTGCTCGAGCGGCATTTCCTTGCCCAGTTTGACGTAAGTCTGGTTGGACGGCGACGATATCACCTTGCGGAGCTTGCCGTTCTCGATGGCCCGTAGCACCACCCCGCCATACTGCAAGCCTTCGCGCGTGGACTTGCTGACGGACGACTGCGACCCCCAACCGTTGTACGATCTCGAGGCTCGCCTCGTCTTAGTCTCCTCGACCTCGGGCGAAACGAACGTAAACTTCTGCGTCTTCGGGTTGTCCCCGCCGAACTGGAACCGTCCCACCTCCTCGATGGCGAACACCCGGTCGCTGCCGTTGGAGCCGATCTTGCGTCCCAGGAACAACGCCTGCACGATCACTTCAGTCGATTCCTTCTTGGACGCGTCGCACACCACCTTGCCCTTGTACGACCATTGCGTGGTCTTCACCGTCACGTCCTTCGAGATCGAGTAAAACGAATAGCTCCGGTCGTTGTCCTTCTCCCGGTTCTCGATCCGCTTGGGCGTATCCAGCGACAGGGTGACCGTGTGGTCTTTGGGCTGCTTGGGCTCTTGCTGCTTGGCTTTTTTGCGTTCCTCTTCGGCCTTGCGTTCCTCTTCGGCCTTGCGCGCCGCTTCCGCCTTTTTCCTCTCCTCGGCCTTGCGCGCTTCCGCCTCGTCGTCATTCTCGTCCCCGTCCGCCTCGTTCTTCGGCTCCGTCTCCAGCCCCAGTCTCAGTTCGTAGACCGGGAAATACCGCTTGCCCTTCGCCCGGAACGAGAAATCCGAAAACACCTCGGTTTCCTTCTTGCCCGCCGCCACCGCGTATCGCACGTCGAGCACCTGTTCGTCCTCGCCTTCGCCGTAGAAGAGCAGCGTGTAGACGTCGCCCACCTTGACCGCAGTGTGCTCGAAGGTGTATATCAAACGCGGCACCTCCTTGCCCGTAATATCCTTGAACTGGTTTTGCTCGTCCTTCACCACCCGGGCGGACTTGTGGCTGCCGTCCTCGCACCTTACCGTCAGGTACCGAGCATGCGTGATGCCCAGATTGTCGGACACGAACCCGAACGAAAGCGACTTCAGCATCACTTCCTGCCCCGCATGCTTGCCGTCCCAATCCGGGATCGCAAGATCCACTTTCTTGAGTTTGCGGAACGACCCCCGGTCGAAAACCGTCCCTAGATTGTTAACCAGAATATCCCTGCCGTCCTGACGGATGATCGACGCTTCCAGACCGCAACAGCAACCAAGCACCAATCCCAGTGCAAGCGAGAGTTTCCAGTGCATGTTGCCTCCTGTTAATGTCATTTCACCGGATATTATATCATATTTTAATCCGGATTGCAAGCGTTTTCTTGGAAGAAACGGCTTGCGATCAGGCCCAGTCGGGAGTTACGAGATAGCCCGCTTCCCTCGCGAGCGCGCGGTCGTCGTCGTAATCGGCGCCGGGCGTGGTGAGCAAAGGCCCGGCGATTCCGGCGCTCATCCCGACATAAATGCAACGCCGCGCCTCGTCGTCGGTAAGGTCGCGACGCCCGCCAGCGAACCGGAGGGGAATGGACGGGTTGACAATGCGAAGCACGGCGATGCGCAACAGAATTTCGTCGATCGAAAGACGCGGCATCTCGCCCAAAGGAGTACCCTTGATGGGATGGAGGATATTGACCGGAATCGAATCGGGACCCACCTCGCGGAGCGTGAAAGCAAAGTCGATCACGTCTTCCACACTTTCGCCCATGCCGATGATTCCTCCGCAGCAAATCTGAAAGCCCAGTTCCTTGGCCGCCTTAAGGGTGGCGAGCTTGTCGGCGTAGGTGTGGGTGGTGCAGAGTTCGGCAAAGCGCGCGAGCGAGGTCTCGAGGTTGCAGTGGATGCGCTCCAGTCCGGCCGCCTTGAGTTTCAGGAGCTGTTCGCGCGTGACGAGTCCCAAGGAAGCGCACACGTGCGGTTTCGTCTCCCGGCGCATCGCCCGGACTGCCGCGCAGATTTCGTCGATCTGCTTGTCGGTCTGACCCCGACCGGAAGTTACGATGCCGATGCGGTTGGCGCCGTTCGCCTGGGCCCGGTGCGCCGCTTCCACGCACCCTTCGTTGCCGATCCAGCCGTAGATTTCGCAACCGGTAGCATAATGCGCGGACTGCGCGCACCACTTGCAGTTTTCGGTGCACTTGCCTTGCCGGGCGCTGACGATGGCGCAGAAATCGAAGGTGCGCGGCGCAAATTCAAGCGTGAGCTCGTGCGCCAGCTCCAGCAGGCGAGACCGATCCCAGGTGCGCACCATCTCGCGCACTTCAGCCGCCGGCAACGATGCGAAACGCTTCAACCTGGTCGCCCTCTTTGTACTCGATTTGGGAAAAATCCGTTCCCACCCGGTAAACCTGGCCGTTCACCTCCACGATGGAACTGGCGGGGTCGATGCCTTGCGATTCAAGATATTCGAGTATGCTCATAAACTTAATCGAAAAGCCAAGTGGAAAGATACCGCTCGCCGGTGTCGGGGAGCAAAACCACAATCGTCTTGCCGGCGAATTCGGGTCGCTTCGCAAGCTCGAGCGCCGCCCACAGCGCCGCCCCCGACGAGATGCCCACCAAGAGCCCCGCCTGCGCCGAGGCCGCCCGGGCAGTCCGGCCTGCATTCTCGGCCGAAACGGGGACGATTTCGTCGAGGAGCGTCCGGTCCAGCACTTTAGGCACGAACCCCGCGCCGATGCCCTGCAGCTTGTGGGGTCCCGCCTTGCCGCCCGAGAGCACGGCCGAAGTATCCGGCTCGACGGCCACGAGCTTGATGGCGGGATTGCGTTCCTTGAGATACTTGCCCGTGCCGGTAATGGTGCCGCCCGTCCCCACCCCCGCCACGAACGCCGCCACTTCGCCGTTCGTGTCCGCCCAGATCTCGGGTCCGGTGGTCCGGTAGTGCGCCCGGGGGTTGGCCGGATTCTCGAACTGCTGCAGAATGACCGAGCCGGAAATGGAATCGCGCAGCTCCTCCGCTTTGGCGATGGCACCCTTCATGCCGGCCGCGCCGGGCGTGAGGACGATCTCCGCGCCATAGGCGGCCGCGAGTTTCCTCCGCTCGATGCTCATCGTTTCGGGCATGGTAAGGATGAGATGGTAGCCGCGCACCGCCGAGACGAGGGCGAGTCCCACTCCGGTGTTGCCGCTCGTAGGTTCGATGATCGTCGCGCCCGGCTGCAATGTTCCGTCCGCCTCGGCCGACTCGATCATCGCGAGCGCCACCCGGTCCTTGACGCTCCCGCCCGGATTGAAAAACTCCACCTTGGCCAGCACTCGCGCGCCGCCGGAGTTGAGAGACTTCGGTATCTCCACGAGCGGCGTGCCGCCCACTTTGCCGATGATGCTGTTTTCGATCTTGCTCATTTCCCGCTCCTTGGTTCAGGCCCAGACGACACGGCCCGGTTTGCGCGAAGCCGGCATGGGGAGCGGTTTCGCCGCATAGCCGAGCGCGCAATGGCCGATGCCCTCCCACTTGCCTTCGATACCAAGTTCCTTCAAGATCGCCTTGCCCTCGGCCGACTCGAACTCTTCGCGCGCCCGGTGGATCCAGATGGAGTCTACCCCCAACGCATGCGCAGCGAGCATGAGATTGCCCATGACGAGCGAACCGTCGTGCACATGGGTGGGCCATTCGGCTTCGCCCAGCACGATCATCATGGCCGGCGCGCCGTAGAACGGATCGAACCCCTCCACCCAGCAGCCGATCTTGCGGTTGAGTTCGGAAATGCGGTTGCGCAGTTTGCGGTCGGTCACCACCACTATTTTCGCGGACTGCCGTCCTTTGCCGTTGGCGGCCCAGAGACCCGCCTCCGCGATTTGCTTGAGGAGCGACTTGGCTACCGGTTTGCGCTTGAACGCCCGGCAGCTGCGCCGCGACTTCATCGCCTCGATGACAATATTGGTTTCGGTTTGCATCGGTTGGAATCGGTTTAAGTTCGGAATGGCAGCCCCAAGGAGAGTCGAACTCCTCTACCAAGCATGAAAAGCTCGTGTCCTAGCCGATAGACGATGGGGCCTTATCTAGGCAGATTGGCGTATATTATATCATATTCCCGCCCCAAAAGTCAATAGGAAAAATGAACTTTCTTCTTTCCCCAAGCCTACGTGCTTACCAAGTGACCTTGAGCTCGTAGAAGGCGGAATCGGGGCCCTTGACGGTAATAGTCGGCTCCCAGGCCTGGCCATCACCCGCCTTGGAGAGCGGCGTATCGGCCCGCAAGGATTGTTATACAGCCGGATTCAACCTCTATCAATAATATAGGTTGAACATCATCAATCGCCCGCCGCTTCGGTTGGATTTGCGCCTGCCGACTCTTCGTCCCTGCGCCTGCGCAAAGCCTCTCGCCTTCTTTCCTGCGCCGCTTCGAGTCTTTCACGCCGAGCCTTCTTGTCTGCACTTGACGCCGGGGCGGATTCCTCTTTCAAGACAGAACCTTTATCCGCACCACGCGACTCTTCGCTTATTGAAAGTATGCGCCCATCAGGTGCAATCAAAATTGTTCTAAATGCGAAATAGCAGTTTTGGCCGTCATCGGTCACGCGAGTACAAACGCGGACGGCGACGCTTTCGCCCGTACCATCAAATTTTACACTCACAGGATCAAGGGGCGGCTTGCCAAGGCCGAAACCCGAAACAAGCATTTTCGCCTCTTCGCATTTTGCCTGCGATTCGTCGGCGGCTTGGCAAGTGCAATATCCGGCGCACACCAAAACGAATGCAGCCGCCAGAGCTGGTTTCGCGACGCCAGCGATTGAAAGCATGTACCGTATCAATGATGTAGCCATAGCAACTCCTTTCAATGGATTTTCCCGAAAGCTCCGAAATGTGATTTTGCGGCGCTTAATGCCCTAATCTCAACGAGCATGCACATGACGCTTCCTGATGTTTTTCTCCCTTTCCAGTGTATATTATATCACATTTCTCGCCATTCCGTCAAGCGGAAAGTGCCAAATTCTGTTGGCGGTTGTTGGGCGGATAAAAGAGCCCCGGGCGGACGAGTGAAGAAAGGTACTAGTACTTTCCTACTAAAGTACTAGTACTTTGCCACTAAAGTACTAGTACCTTTCCACTAAAGTACTAGTACTTTAGTTCACTCCCCAGCCTAGAAACACTTACTCCCCGCCCTAGACATTCTTACTCTCCGGCCTTGATATGCTATATAACGGCGCTCCGGGGATGGCAGGTGCAGGTGCTAGGTGCTAGTGGTTAGTAGGCGCGAGACGTAGCGCAACTCCAGCCTTGAAGCGACCGTCAGTCGCGGGGGCGGAGGTAGAAGCGGCCGATTACGCGCGAGGTGCTGACGGTGTCGATGAAGGCGTCGGGATCGACCGACTTGCACAGCGCATAGATGTGGGTGGTGTCGTCCGCCGCCACCACCGACATCACCACGCTCCTCGGCTCGCCCTTGAAACTGCCCTTGGCGTCCATCACGGTGGCGCCATGATGGCTGAGCCGGTAGATCGCCTCGCACACCTTCTCGGGCCGGGTGGTCACGATAAACAGCGTCTGATACTGGTAGGTGCGGTACATGAGATGCACCACCTGCAGATAGACGAACTGGAAGACGATGGAATAGAGCGCGCCGGTCCAGCCGAACCAGTAGCCGCCCGCCAGGAGGACGATGGCGTTGAAACCGAGAATTAGGTTCCACGTTTCGCGTCCCTTCTTCTCGGAAAGATAGATGGCGATGAAGTCCGTTCCGCCGCTCGTGGCGTTCCACCTGAGACAGAGCGCGATGGCGAACCCGAACACGATGCCGCCGAACAGCGAGGTGACGAACGGGTCGGACTGGAGCCGCGCCATGTCGGCCGCCGGAATGAACGAGGTTATGGTGTCCACCGGGATGAGGTCGGTGAGGAAGCCGGAAAGGAAGATGACGTAAAGCGACTGGAGCGTGAAGCGTTTGCCGATGTAGCGGAAGCCGATATACACCGGGATGGCGTTCAGCACCAGGTTGATGGGCCCGAACGGCACGGTGAACTTGATGCCGAAAAAGTCCACCGCCAGCTGCGAGAGACGCTGCACCAGCATGGAGAGACCGGCCGCGCCGCCGGGATAGAGCGCGCCCCACGACACGAACGTGCGGTAGTCCACCGCCAACAGCAGCGACGCCAGCGCCAGCACCGCGTATCTGATGATCTCGCCTTTGTATTTCGCGTTCATGGTTCCTCCTCCATCTTTTTACATCAGCCGACGGGTGGCCAGCATGGAAAGCGTGACCGCCAGCACCGCAAGCAGAACCCCCGACAGCAGAAAAAGCGGAAAATGCTCGGTCCAGCGCGCGTAGACGTCGGCATCGAGTTCGGTGGTCTCCAGCTGGTCGATTTCATCGAGCGCCGCTTCGAGCGCCTCGCGGTCGTTGACGGCGAAATAGCGCCCCCCGGTGACGGAGGCGATGGACTTGAGCTGCTCCTCGTCGAAACCGGAGTAGCCATTGGCCACAATCTCGCGGCCCAAGAAGTCCCGCCCGATCACCGGCACCACTTCGGAATCGGTTCCCACCCCGATAACGTAGACCTTGATCCCCAGCTTGGCGGCAGATTCGGCGGCTTCCCCGGGCTCGACCGCGCCGGCATTGCTGACGCCGTCCGACAGGAGGATCACCGCCTTGGAGACCGGTTTCGCCTCCTTGAGCCGCAAAAGCGCGGTGGCGAGTCCGTCCCCGATGGCCGTGAGCGATTCCTCGTTGCGGGCCGACGACACCTGCACGCCATCGAGCACCTTCAAGAGCGCGGCATGGTCGGCCGTGAGCGGACAGCGCGTAGACGCGAATCCGCCGAAGGTCACGAGTCCGATGAGGTCGTCCGGACGCTTTTCCACAAATTGGGCGAAGAGTTTCTTGACTACGGCCAGGCGCGTCATATCCCGGGTGAAGCGGACGGTGCCCGCAGGAGCCAGGTCGAGCGCGTTCATGGAGCCGGACACGTCTACCGTCATCGCGATGGCGATGGCGTCCACCGACTTGCGTTCGTGTCCGGAGGCGGTGCGCGGACGGGCGGCGGCCAAGACGGACAGCGCGAGACCCAGGAGCAGCAGGTACGGAACGAGTCCCGCCAGCCAAGCCCGCCAGCCGCCATTGGAGGCGGGAAGCCGGTTAAGGGCCGAGAACTTGATGCCCCGGTTGCGTCCGCGCCGCAAGAGCCGCCAGGCCGCGAACGCCCAAGGCACGAACAGCAGGAGCATCCAGGGGTCAGCGAACGACATTGTCGCCCTCCAGATAGTTCTTGGCGCAACCAACCGCCTCCGACGCCATTTCGGGCGTGGCGGCGAGTCCCGCGAACTTGACGAGATCGGCCGACTCCAGGAAGTCTCTGAGCTGGGCGGCCGAATCGGCGCAGACGGTGCGGGCCGCGTTCAGGAATTCGCCGGTAGTAAGATGCGGCGCCTTGATGCCGTATTTGCGCTGAATGTAGCGCCGGACCACCATCGTGAGCTCCACGTAGAAATCCTTGTACCGGCCCTTGCCCGGCAGATCGGCCTTGAGAAGCCGCTCCAGTTCCACCCGGGCGCGTTCGATGGGCGAAAGGAAATGCTCGCGGACGCGTCGGAAAGCAAGATGCAAGAGTTTCCAGACGAGATAGCCGAGGCCCAACGCCGCCAAAGCCGCGAGCGCGTATTCCCACCAGGGCGTCTGCGATTCGGTTCCGGGGTCGCCGACATCCATCGGCCCTTCCACCGGCTTGCATTTGGGCGGAGGATCGAACTGAACGGCACCTTGCCCATAAACCTTGCCTTCGAACTCGAACGGCGCAATCTCGTAGTGGGGGGCGCAGGGCTCGGGCTCGAGCCGCCACTGGGTGGAATCTTCGTCGTCGTAATCTTCGGCCAACCGAAAACCGCGAAAACGGTTCCGGATGTCCACTCCCTTGGGCTTGACCGTGATGTAAAGCGAGCCAGCTGGATCCACCTGGCGGTCGCCGGAGATTTCGATCGGGCCTTCCCGATAAAGAATTGCGGCCAGCAGCAGCGCGATCATCTTTTCCGGGCCCTCCGTTTGAAGAGACTGCGCACCGCGCCGATGTAGGGCCGGCCGTTCTCGACCGGCAACACATCGATGGCGTTGCGCTTGAAGAGTTTGAGGAGCCCGGCCGTTTCGCGTTCGGCGTTGGCGGCGAAAGCGGCGCGGACTCGGCGGTCGGAAGTGTCCACTATCCGCAAAGCGCCAGTTTCCGGATCCTCCAGTTCCACGAGACCCACGTCCGGCAACCTGCGTTCGGCCGGATCGGAAACGGGTACGCCGATCACGTCATGGTGGCGGCTGGTGGCGGCAAGGAGCCGTTCGTAGCCGGAATCCTGGAAGTCGCTCACGAGGAAGACCACCGCCTTGCGCTTCTGGATGCCGTTCAGGAACCGGAGCGCGGAGGCGATGTCGGTGCCGCCGGTCGCGCTGTCTTCGGCCGCCAGCACCTCGCGCACGAGCCGCATCACGCTGTCGCGACCTTTGCGCGGAGGGATGTATTTGACGATACGGTCGGAGAAGAGCACAAGCCCGATCTTGTCCTGGTTGCGGATGGCCGTCATGGCGAGGAGCGCCGTAACTTCGGCCGCGAGTTCCATCTTGGAGCGTCTGACGCTGCCGTAGCTCTGCGAACCGGACACGTCCACCAGGAACAGGACGGTGAGTTCGCGCTCCTCGGCGAAGCGCTTGATGTAGGGCTCGCCGGTACGGGCGGTCACGTTCCAGTCGATGGTGCGGACGTCGTCGCCCGGCACGTAGGGACGGACTTCGTCGAACTCCACCCCCTGGCCCTTGAAGGACGAATGGTAGTCGCCGGCAAGCTGGTCGTCGATGAGCCGCCGGGTGAGGATGCGGATCTTGCCGACCCGCGCCATCAGGTCTTTGACCTTGCTGTCCATCAGGGAACGGGAACGGTGTCGAGGATGCCGGCGATGATCTGGTCGGCCGTGACGTTTTCCGCTTCGGCTTCGTAGGTGAGGATGATGCGATGGCGCAAGACGTCGTACACCACCTCTTTCACATCCTGGGGCGTGGCGTAGGCGCGTCCGTGCAGCAGCGCGTTGGCGCGGGACGCCAGATTGAGCGCCAGCGTGGCACGGGGCGAGGCGCCGTTCTGCACGTACTCGCTCTTTTCGCGCGTCTTGAAAACGATGTCGAGAATGTAGTCGCCCACCTTTTCGTCGCAGTAGACTTCATGGAGCTGGGCGCGCAAGCGGGCCACGTCCTCGGGCGTGCAGATGGTGCGCGCTTCGGGCGGACGCTCCTCGCCGGCGAACCGCTGCATGATGCGACGCTCGTCGGCCTTGGAGGGCGTTTCCACCAGGCACTTGAACATGAAGCGGTCGGTCTGGGCTTCGGGGAGCGGATAGGTGCCCTCCTGCTCGAGCGGATTCTGGGTGGCCAGCACCAGGAACGGCGAAGGCAGCGGATAGGTGTCGTCGCCGATCGTCACCTGGCGCTCCTGCATGGCCTCGAGGAGGGCCGACTGCACTTTGGCCGGCGCGCGGTTGATTTCGTCCGCCAAGAGGAGATTGGCAAACACCGGTCCTTGCTTGGGGGTGAATTCGCCCGTCTTGGGCGAATAGACCATAGTGCCCACCACGTCGGCCGGCAGGAGATCGGGCGTGAAGGAAATGCGCTTGAAGGAAAGCCCCAGCACCTTGGCGAGCGTGTTGACGCTCAAGGTCTTGGCGAGACCGGGCACGCCCTCGAGGAGAATATGGCCGCCGGTGACGAGCGCCAGAAGGAGCCGGTCCACGAGCTTTTCCTGTCCCACGATTACCTTGCCCATCTCATCCCGGATGGACTGGATCTTGCCGGTGTCGAGTTTAGTCATTTTGCAACATGCCTTTCGCGAATTCTTTGAACCGGGGCCACGAGAGCCCCTGGATCTGTTTTATCTTGAAACTTAAATCGAGCTGCTTTCGGGGATCGGTCTCGTTGTTCTTCAGCCGCTGGAGCCGGTCTTTCCAGATGTCGCGCGCCCGGTCCTGGATTTGCTTGTTCACCGGCTGGGTGCTGGAGTTGCCGATTTCCGCATCCAGCATGATGGCGGTGTACCACTTGTCTTCGATCTCGTTCAAGGGCTTCGCAAAGCCCTCCCTGCCCGGTTCCAGATAAGATTCCACGAAGCGACGGGTAAAGTCGTGCGCGAATACCTGGTCTGGCAGCAGTTCGCGCAGCACGCGGACTATCGCTTCATCGCCGGGATTGGCGGACAGAAGCTCCATCAGCGCCTTTTCCGCAGGCGGAGGCGGCTCTATGAGCTGCGCGTCGAGTCCCGGCATGGGCGGATCGTACTCCTCCGCCTCCATTTCCTCCACCGACTCCTCGTCCGGCAACATTTCCCGGACCGGCGCGAACGGCGCTTTGGCCTTGCCCAGTTCCTCGTTCACCGCCATGACCGGAAGTTTCAAAAGCCGCGCCGCCTCTTCCGTCAGTGTGGCCTTCAGCACGGCGTTCTTGCAGGAGGCCAGCGTGGAAATGATTGCCTTGGTCACGCGGTTCACGGCATCGATACTCTCCGGATGCGTCTCCTTGGCCTTGGCCGTGCGCACCTGGAAACTCACGATCGACTCGGCCTTGTCCTCGATCATCTTGCGGAACGCCTCGGCGCCATGACGGCGCAGGAAACTGTCGGGGTCGTCGCCGTCGGGGAGACTCGCCACGCGCACGGGGATGTCTTCCTGCATCAGGATGGACGCGGTGCGGATGGTGGCCTTGTGGCCGGCGTCGTCATCGTCGAAACAGAGGAGCGCGGTGTCGGCCACGCGCTTCAGCATCAAGGCATGCTCGCGGGTGAAGGCGGTGCCCTGGCTCGCTACGGCATTGGCGAAACCGCTGATATGCAGGCGAATGCAGTCGATCTGCCCTTCGCATACGATCACTTCGCGGTGCGCGTCTTTGGCGATGGGGCCGGCCGCCTTGTCGAACCCGAAGAGCACCTGCGATTTTTTGAAAATGGGGGTTTCCGGCGAGTTGACGTATTTGCCGGAGTGTTTGTTCTCTTCCAGCTGGCGACCGGAAAAGGCCACCGCCCTGCCCTGCCGGTCGGCGATGGTGAACATGAGCCTGCCGCCAAAACGGTTGTAGCCGCTGTCGGTGGCGCTTTCCGGGGCTTTGACGAGTCCGGCCGCAGCCAGCTCCCCGATCGCGAAACCGTACTTCTCGGCCCACTTCTTCATGACCGGCATGCCTTTGGGGGCGTAGCCGATCAGATACTTTTCGGCCGTCTCGCCGTCCAAAGCGCGCTCCACGAGATACTCCCTCGCCTTGGCCGCCTCGGCCGTCTTGAGGAGACAGCGCCGGTAGAACTGGGCCGCTTCGGCCATGATGGCATAGAGCCGAGTGCGCAGACCTTCGTCGGGGTCGGCGCGGTACTCCAGCTTGACTCCGGTCTTCTCCGCCAGCTTCTTCACGGCCTCGACGAAGGTGAGACCCTCTTCGCGCGCCACGAAAGTGAAGGCGGTGCCCGACACGCCGCAACCGAAACAGTGATAATAGCCCTCGTTCTGGTTGATGACGAAACTGGGCGTCTTTTCGTGGTGGAAAGGACAGCAGCACTTGAGCGACGAACCCGAGCGACGGACGTGGTAACCGTAGGAGGCCACCAGTTCGCCCAGATCTATGCGGGCCTTGATCTCCTCCAGTTGCGCACGAGTGAAGCCGGCCATCGCGCCCCCTTATATGTGGTTGGGGGCGGCGATTCCCAGCAGATCCAGACCCTTGGCGAGCACCCGTCCGAACAGACGGCAGAGCCGGAGCCGGGCATTGCGCAAGCCGGGCTCGCTTTTCAGGATGGGAGAATTCTGGTAGAAACTGGAATAAAGCTGGCAGGTCTGGAAGAGGAAGTCGGCCAGTACGCTCGGCTTGTAGACCTCGGCCGCGCGCGACACCGCCGAAGGGAACTTGAGAAGCTGTAGCGCCAGCTGCTTCTCGAACGGCGATTCCACTGCGAAGCCTGCCGCCTCGTCCAACGTCTCCGCCTTCTCGAGGAGCGAACAAACCCGCGCATGGGCATACTGGAGATAGGGACCGCTGTTGCCGTCGAGCGCGAGCGCCTTGTCCCAGTCGAAATCGATGGCGGTTGCGGGATCGTGACTCAAATCGGCGTACTTGACGGCGCCATAGCCGATCTCCTCGGCCAGCTTTTCGCTGGCGTTGCCGCGCTCCGACAGGGTGGCCATGCAACGCCGGACCGCCTCGGACAGGAGATCGTCCAGCTTGATGAGATTGCCTTCGCGCGTAGAGATGGCCTTGCCTTGATAGGACATGAGCCCGAACGGCACGTGCACCAGCTTGACTTTGGTGTAGCCCATCTTGGCCGCAATATCGAAGAACTGCTTGAAGTGGAGCTGCTGGCGATCGTCGGTGACGTAGATGATGCGCTCGGGATCGTACTCCTCCACGCGCGACTTGACGCAGGCGAGGTCGCTCGTCGTGTAGTTGTAGCCGCCGTCCGACTTGCGCACGATGGCCACCCCGAGCCCGGATTCCGCCAGGTCCACGATGAGCGCGCCTTCCGACTCCTTGGCAAGCCCCATTTCGAGGAGACGATCCACCACGCCCGGCATGATGGCGTTGTAATAGCTCTCGCCGCGATAGGTGTCGAACTTGACGCCCAGCTTGCGGTACATGCGCTCGAACTCGCCGATGGAAATGTCGATAAAACGCTTCCAGAGCTCCATATTGGCCGGATCGCCCTGCTGCAAACGGACGAGCTCTTCGCGGCAGGCCGTCTTCCACTCTTCCGACTCCTTGGCCCGGGCCGCCGAGAGCACGTAGCACTTCTCGAGATTGGCGACGGAAAGATTGGTCCGTTCGTCCTCGGTGAGGCACTCGCGGTAGCCCTTGATGAGAATGCCGAACTGCGTACCCCAGTCGCCCAGATGGTTGTCCGCCACCACCCGGTAGCCGAGAGCGCGGAAAATGCGATCGATGGCCGAGCCGATGACGGTAGAGCGGATATGGCCGATATGCATCTGCTTGGCGGCGTTGGGCGACGAATAGTCGATGACTACCGTCTTGCCCTCGCCCTGCCGCGAGATGCCGAGATTGGAATCGGCTTCGATCGCTCCGAGCCGGGCCTGAAGCCACTCCGGCGTGACCGTGAGATTAAGGAAGCCGGGACCGGCAACTTCCGCCTTGATGGGCAAAAGCGCCGCCACCTTTTCCGCTATCGCGCGGGGCGGCAACTTCAAACGCTTGGCGAGTTTCAGCGCGTCATTGCACTGGAAGTCGCCGAATTTGGCGTCCGTAGCGGGCAAAACCCGGACGAAGGAAAAATCCTCGCCCGGGAATGCCTGCGCGAACGCCTGCTGGACTATGCCGTCCAAGCTCAGGCCTCGGGCTTGGTCTTCTTGAGACCCAGACCGCGATTACCCTCTTTCCATTCGCCGCGCTTCTGGAGCAGGTTGACCCGCTCGAAGCGCTTCAGCACGTTGCGCCTGGAAGTGATCTTTCCGGAACCCTTGAGAGATGGATGTTGGCTCATGTTCTGCTTTTCCTTTCAAATGTGTATATTATATCATATTTCCGGGTGGAAAATCAAGTGTTATTCTGCTTTTTCTTCGTCCGCGGGCGGCAGGAAGCGCTGAAAATCCTCACCGGCCTGGATGCCGGATTCCTTCAGCACCTGGATGATGTACTCCTGCTGGACCCTGCGCGCTTCCTGCTCCGTGAGGTAAGCTACAACATCGTCCATCGAGGGCACCTTCTGCTCCGACGCCACCTTGACGAGAATGTGCGAGGCGCGCACCGACTCCGGAGCGGCCGGCTCGTCGCCGACGGCTTCCACGGCGGGAGTCTTTTCCGTCACCATGATGAGATGGTAGCCGAACTGCGTCTTGACCGGGTCCGACACCACGCCGACCGGCAACGCGAATGCGGCCTCGTCGAACTCCTTGACCATCTGTCCGCGCGTGAAGGTGCCGAGATCGCCGCCCTTCTTCGAGCTGGGGCAGGCGGATTCGGCCTGGGCAAGCTCGGCGAACTTGGCGGCCACCTGCTCGGCCGGAGTGACGTTGAGCGCAGCCTTGATGAGATCGATCTTGGCCTTGGCCTCTTCGTCGGACGCAACGCTCTTCGCGTTATCGGCCGCGATCTTGGCGAGGATTTCGCCGGCTTCGGCGCTGACGTCGATGTTGGCTTTGGCGGTAACGTCGTCCAGCAGCTTCTTGATGACGATGGCGTGCGTCAGCTCTTCGCGGGCGCGCTCCTTGCCGAACGGAAACTTCTCCATGAACTCTTCCAGCGTCTTGGGGGCGTCGGGCTGGCCGGCCACCACCTTGAGGAATTCGTCCTCGCGCGCCTTGATGTCTTCGTCGGTGGCCACATAGCCCTCGGCAGTGGCCTTGGCGTACAGCGCATTCTCCATGAGGAACGTCTGCACCAGCTGGTTCTTGATCATCGCGCGGATATAGTCCTGCTGCTCGGCCGGAATCTCCTGGCCGTTCGCCGCGATCAGCGTGTCGATATCGGACTCGAGCTGTCCGCGCGTCAGCGTGACACCGGCCACCGCCACCGCCATTTCGTCGGCACCCTCGACCGGAGCCGTAGCCTTGTCCTTGTCGCAACCGGCAAGCATCGCCATGCCCGCGACCATCACGCCAACAATTGAACGTTTCATTGCATTTCTCCTTTTTCTTTGACCATCATTTTCAGGACCGACCGTCTGACATCAGGCGAAAAATCCAGATGGAAATTATAGTATACACCAATTACCCTCGCCGCGTCAAGCAGAATTTTCAGATTTTTCTCCTGGCGCGGACGGAGCAAACATGCGGCAACCCTCGGTATAATGGGCATTTGACGGCTGCTTTGGCCTTCGAAAGACCCCTCCTCGAGGTAGAACCGGCTGGATGGGGACTTGCACCCTGTGAAGTCCGGCGACACCCCTGCGAGGTTCAGCGCGGAAATGTCGAATTCGAGCATTCCGGCCACCAGATCGACCTCGCTGATCGAATCCAGCGAAGACTCCAACAGACCGTACCAAGCTTCCGCTTCGGGGCCGATCGGAGCGAGCTCGCCCGCCACGTGACGCATGTAGCCGGACAAGGCCAGCGCCCGGTAGTCGGTGCGCAAGCGGTCGCGCGAATCGAGAACGGCGCATTCCCTCAAGGCGTGCAAATCGGATCGGGCACGCGCGTAATATACGATTTCGCAGGTGTAGTTGAGATCGTACTGCCCCAGGAAAAAACTCTTCGGCCGCACCGCACCTTTGACTAGCGTGGACACCTTGCCCGACGGAGTAAGCCAGGAAACCACGTGACTCGTCTGCGACCACGGACGGATTCCGAGACAGATCGCCTCCGACTTGACGAGTTCGCCTGCCATGCTAGACCATCTTGCCGGCCAATCCTCTGGGAGTGACGCCAGTCACCAGCACCTTCACCTTGGACTTTCGCTGTCCCTGGTCCCCGCTCGCAATAAAGTCGCACCACACGTATTCGCCGGTCCAGCCGGAGCAATGTCTGGTGTCATGCACGTTCTCCACCACCACTTCCACTTCCTTGTGCAGAAAACGGCGCTTGAACCGGGAGAAATTGGCGGACGCCAGTTGCGCCAGCTCGCGCGCTCGCATCCGTCTTATTTCGCGCGGAATCCGTCCGGGAAGCCCCGCCGCGACAGTGCCCGGGCGTTCGGAAAAAGGGAAAACGTGCGCATTCGTGAGGTTGTGCCGCGTCAAGAGCCCCATCGACTGGCGATGATCGAGCTCGCTCTCGCCCGGGAAACCGGAGATCATATCGCACCCGAGACAAGCTCCCGGCAACTTCATCCCGGCATATTCAAGGAGCTTTTCCAGATCTTTCGCGCTGTATGGCCGGTGCATGGCCGTCAATATGCGCTGCGATCCCGATTGGATCGACAGATGCAAGAACCGGCAAAGGTTGGGACTCTCAGCCATCAAATCCACAAGTTCGCGGGCGCAGGGACCCGGCTCGACCGATCCCAGGCGAACGCGGCAAACGGGGTCGAGCGCGCAAAGGTCCGCCACCAGTTCCGGAAAGCGCGGATACTGGCAGAGATTGCACCCGGTGACCACGAGCTCATGGTAGCCGGACGCGATGAACGCCTGCGCCTTACCGAGCACGTCCTCGCGCGGCACCGGACTGGACTTTCCGCGGAACTTGGGCACGATGCAAAACGTGCAGGCGCTGTTGCAACCGTCCTGCACCTTGAGATAGGCCCGGGCCGTCCTCGTGGGCACGTGCACGAGTCCGGACGGCTCTTTGCCGACATCGCGGATGACCAGCGGCTTGGCGCCCGGAAGGCAACCTGTAACCCATATCCGCTTGAATGGATATTTGGCTTTGAGCCGCGCTATCTCGGCTTCGCAGTCGTGCTGGGCGCGTCCGGTGACGGCACAGCCCCGGATCACAATGAGATCCGCGTCGCTGTGGTTATCGACTATCGCATGCCCTTTAAGTTTGGCCTGCGCTTCCTCTTCCAGCGCCTCCGCACGGTTCAGCCGACAGCCGAAAGTGTCGAAGCAGATGTTCACTTCAGCGCAACTTGCCGGACAGGAGCTGAAATTCCTCGAACGTCTGGCCCTGCACTTTGCCCGACCACAGCTTCTGCGCCATGACCGGCATAGCGTGGGAAATGCGCTTTTCCACATCCTCCAGGCTGGCCGCGTCCAAGAGATCGTTCCATAGCGCGTATTTGCCGCCCACGATCTGCTCGCAATCCTCCGGCAACACCTTGTCGCCGATAACGTTCGGCTCCCAGTTGTTGTACAGGAAAGGAAGATTCAGATAGTCGTAGTAGTAGCCGGCCTTAGGCACGATGTACACCCAGCCGTCGGGGATGGATATGATCGAATAACCTGCCGCGATCGCCTCTTCGGGCCGGTAGAACTGGTTGCTCCATATATCCATGTAGATGTCGCGGTCGGCAAGGACCGGCGTTTCGCCCTTCGCATGCGAGAGCGACCCCCACGCGCAAGCCTTGTATCCGTATTTGCGGACCATTTTGAACATGGAATCGGTGAACTTGCGGAAATCCTCGGCCGCCGCCTTGTTGTATTCGTCGGTGCCCACATGGCAGTAGGGTCCGGCGAACACCGGATCCTCTCCCGTCAGGTATTCGGCGAACAGCGGCTCCAGCCACTGAAGGATTTCGTCCTGTTTCGAGAGGTCGAAATGGTCTTCGCCGTACTGCTTGGAGGCGAAATCGGGACGGATGCGCGTAAAGGCGAGCGAATGGGCCGGCACGTCGATCTCCGGCACGATCGTCACTCCCTTCGTCTTGGCGTACTTCATCAAATTGCGGAACTCGGCCTTAGTGTACGACCCGTCCTTGGCCGTCAATTCCGGATATGTGCTCGACTCCAGACGGAACGCCGCATATTTGGTGGACCAGTCGGCTTTGGGATCCTTGCAGATCTCGTTGTCGTTAAGATGCAATTGGAGCGTGTTGAGCTTGTAATAGCTCATTTCGTCCACGAGTTTGTAAAGGTAGGTCATGGGGATGTACTTGCGCCCCACGTCCAGCAGAAGTCCCCTCACCCGGTATTTCGGGACATCGGTGATCTCCAACGTGGCCGTGCGCATGCGTTCGTCGCGCATAAGCTGGTTGATCGTCTGGTTGGCCCAAATATACCCCACGGGCGATTCCGCGACAATCGTGGCTTTGCCGTTCACGAGCGTGATTTTATATCCTTCCGGTCCCAGCGCATCCGCATTTCGCGGCTGGGGGATCACCGGCAACAACGCCGCCAACAATACTGTAACCATCATGGTTTTCTCTCCTTTTGTTTACTTCTTTCTTATTACCGGACTCGGCGCGGGATTGTAGACCATCGAATAGGGCGGCACCGAATTTTTGAGCCACACGTTGCCTCCGATTTCGGAATCGTGGCCGATCGTCGTGTCGCCCCCCAAAATCGTGGCGCCCGCGTAGATCACCACGTTGTCCTCCACGTTGGGATGGCGCTTGATGCCCTTCACGAGCGCGCCGGTATCCGGATCCTTGTCGAAACTGAGCGCGCCCAGGGTGACGCCCTGATAAAGCTTAACGTTCCGTCCGATGACGCACGTTTCGCCGATCACCACTCCGGTGCCGTGATCGATGAAAAACCGCTCGCCGATCGTCGCGCCCGGATGGATGTCGATGCCCGTCTTGGAATGGGCGATTTCGCTCATAATGCGCGGAATTATCGGCACCTTGAGCCGGTACAGCTCATGCGCGAGACGATGGATGGTGATGGCGTAGAGTCCCGGATAGGACATGACCACCTCCATGCGGCTCGTGGCGGCAGGATCGCCCTCGTAGGCGGCGGTGACATCGCTGTCCACCAGTTTGCGAACGGCGGAAAGCCGGTTCATGAAGTCGGTCACCACCTTCTCCGGATTGCCCTTGGGCATCAAAAGCCTCAATTCCTTAAGCAGGTCTCCCGCGATATCCAGTTCGTTGGTCCTGCCCAGTTCGTCGTACACGCAAGGATGCATGATCGCCATTGCGTGACGGATGATATGCGCCACTCTCTGCGGTAATGTCATTTTCTGCCTATCCTCACGATTATTTTGGACGCCCCCAGATTCTTGAAGCCCAGCGCCAGGAGACACTTCCCGAGCAGATGCCTCGATTCCGCCCGCACTTCCTTGATCGCATAACCCTCCGCGTCGCACAACCGTTTGAAGTCGTGGAAAGTCACGCAGTGGATGTTGGGCGTGTCGTACCACTCGAACGGCAGCGTCTTGGAAACGGGCAGTCTCCCCTTGAAGCCCAAACAGAGCCGGATGCGATATTCCGCGAAATTGGGGAAAGACACCACCGCTTCGTCGGCTATCCTCAATGCCTCGCGCAAGAGTCCACGCGGATTCTTGACCTCCTGCAAAGTGTCGGACAGCACCGCCACGTCGTAATACTTGTCCGGAATGATGGAAAGTCCTTCGTCCGCATCCTCCCAAAAGACGCTATTCCCGTCCGCCAGCGCCTCCTTGTAGCGGTCGATATCGATCTCCACTCCGTCGCCCGTGGCGCCGCGAACCTCTTTGATCACGTTGAGCAAGGTTCCGTCGCCGCATCCGATGTCGATCACGTGTGCGCCCTTCTTCACCATCGCCGCCACTTTGCGATAGAGCCGCTTCTGCCACTTCATCACTTTCGGCTTGCGCGGGCAGAGAAACCCGGCCACGATCCCCGAAAGATCGGAAATGTCGGTCAGAAACGAATCGTGTCCCCGCCCCGATTCCAGATGGCAGTAACTTACCTCCTTGCCGCCTTTGAGAAGCGCGTTCGCCATCGCCATCGACTCTTCCGCGCTGAACAGCACGTCGCCCCCGTACGACACCACGAGACACTTCGCCTTAACCCGCGCAAACGCCGCCTCCAGCGAACCGTACTCCGCCTCCGCGTCGTAAAGGTCGAGCGACCGCGTGATGTGCAAATACGAATTGGCGTCGAACCGCTTGAGAAACTTGGATCCCTGGTGGTCGAGATAGCTTTCGATCTGGAAATACGTTTTGAACGCCGCATCGCGCTTCCGGCGTTCTTCCTCCGGCGCCTCCACGAAATTGGTCTGGAGCCTGCGCCCGAACTTTTCCTGCAAAAGCTCCCGCGAAAGATACGTTATGTGCGCCAGTTGCCGCGCCTGCGCCAATCCCAGCTTGGGTCCCGTACCGTCCCCCTCGCCGTAATAGTCGCCCCCGCGCCACTCCGGATCGTCCGTAATCGCCGCGCGCCCCACCACGTCGAAGGCAAGCGCCTGGGTGTTGCAGGCGGCCGAAGTGGCGATGATAAGCGCCTTGTCCATTTCGTCCGGGCAGCGCGTGATCCAATCCACCACCTGCATGCCGCCATAGCTTCCGCCCACCAGCGCGGCGAGTTTCATCTCGCCCTTGAGCGAATTCAACTCCCACAACTGCCGGAGAAACATCCGGTACATGTCCACCGAATCCTTGAAGGTATGCAGCGGAAACTTGCTGCCGTAGGGCTTGCCCGTTTCAGGATCGATGGAGGAAGGCCCCGTAGTGCCGCTGCAGCCGCCCAGCACGTTGGCGCAAACGATATGCCACTTGTCCGTGTCGAACGCCCGCCCCGGACCCACCATATTCTCCCACCAGCCGCTCGGCTTCGTCTCGCCCGGACGGATCCCCGCCACATGCGCATCGCCTGTCAAAGCGTGACAGAAAAAGATGATGTTATCCTCGCGGATCGGCGCGCCGCATTCCTCGTAGCGCACCTCCACGTGCTTCAGCGTACCGCCGGACAATTTCAGCCCCTCGGGCGGCAACCTGAGGGTCATCGTTTTCGGCGATACCACGCCCACTCCCTGATCAGTAGCCACAGTCCATTATCTTCCGTTCGAACCCGAACACGCTCGCGATCAGCGCCGCGCGTATCCACATTCCGTTGCGCATCTGCCGCCAGTACATGGCCCGGGGGTCATGGTCGCAGCAGAGGGCTATTTCGTCCCGTCGCGGCAAAGGATGCATGATGATGGCGTCCTTCCCCAAGAGCGCCAGCTCTTCCGCGCCGAATTTGAAACGGCTCGTGTCGATTTTGGCACTCTCGCCCTTCGACCGGTCCCACTCGTCCTGGATGCGCGTCATGTAGACGGCATCGGAAACCTGCGTGGCGGCCTTGAGGTCGCTGCCGATTTCGTACTTGACGCCCTTCTCCTGCAAAATCCCGATCACGTCGTCCGGCACCTGCAAAGCGTCCGGCGCCACGAAAATCTGCTTCACGTCGCGGAAGTTGGTGAGGAGGTAGCTCAAGGACCGCACCGTACGCCCCCGGAGCAGATCTCCACAGAAGGTGATCGTGCGTCCGTCCACCCCGCCTTTGGTCTCGAACGACCTCAAAAGCGTGTAGATATCCAATAGCGCCTGCGTGGGATGCTGGTCTTTGCCCGAACCCGCGTTGAGGATGGGTACGGGACGCTCCGAATTGGAGAGCTCCCAAGCCATCTTCTCGGCTAGACCCTGCTCCGGCGATCGCATGATGATCAAGTCGAAATAGGAGGAGAAGGTGCGGATGGAATCTTCGTGGCTCTCGCCCTTGAATTCAGAAGATGTCGCCGCGTCGCGAACGCTCCCGGTGGTGATCCCCAAGATCTGGCAGGCCGCCAGATGCGACAGAAACGTGCGCGAACTCGGCTGCGAGAAATAAAGCATCGCCCGCTTGTGGGCCAGCACGTTCTTGAGGTAGAGCGCGCCCTCCTTGGACTTGTTGATAAAGCGGATCCGGTTGGCGAGTGTGCACAACCGCTCCAGCAATTCGCGGTCGAACTGCTGCGCGAAGAGCGTATGGTACGGCATGCCGTCGCCCTCCGGCCTCGCGAGATACGGACGCTTTTCCGTCAACGTCAGCCGGGAAAAATCATCCCAGGAGATTTTCGTCAAGTCTCCCATATCCTCTCCCTTCTCTTGGTGCACCTGGTGGGACTCGAACCCACACGCCTTGCGGCACTGGAACCTAAATCCAGCGTGTCTGCCATTTCACCACAGGTGCGCCCTGAAATCATTTCTTCTGCAACTTCTCTTTGTGTTTGAAAAATACGGTCGTGCGCTGTTTGAACCGATCCTTCTCCGGGAAATTACCCGACTGCGCATGCTTCTGGAACGTCTCCAGCGCCGCCTTGGCCTTCTTGTCCAGATTGACCGGCACCTCAAAGACTATCCGCGCGATGAGATCGCCGCGCATCGATCCTCTCAAGCCGGCCATGCCCTGGCCCCTCAGCCGCATCACCTTGCCATTGGGCGTTCCCTCCGGAAGCTTGATTTCGGCCGTTCCGTCCGGCGTGGGCACGTCGACCGTGCACCCCAAGGCCGCATCGACCGGCGAAACGGGAATGTCCACGTAGAGATTGAGGCCGTCACGCTCGAAAATGTCGCTCTCGCCCACTTGCAGCAGGACGTACAGATCGCCCGGCTCGCCGCCGCGCACTCCGCCAGCGCCTTTGCCGGCGAGCCGCAGCCTGGAGCCGGTGTCCACTCCCGCCGGAATCTTGAGCGAAATGTGCTGCGCCTTGGCCACCCTGCCCGTCCCGTGACACTTGCGGCAGGGTTTTTCGATCACCGAGCCCTCGCCTCCGCACGTGTGGCAAGTCTGACGAATCTGGAAGAATCCCGATCCGCCCACCTCCACGCCGCTGCCACGGCATGTCTTGCAGGTGGTCCGCTTGCCGTCCGACGAACCCGTTCCGTGGCACTCGTCGCACTCGGTAGGCAACTGCAGATCGATCGTCCGCTCGCTCCCGAACACCGCCTCATCGAACTCCACGTCCAGCCGGAACGTCATATCGTCGCCGCGCCTGGGGGCATTGGGATCGACCCGGCGCTGACGCGACCCGCCCCACCCGGAAAAGCCGGAGAACCCTCCGCCCATTCCGTTCAGGAACGAGTTCAGGATGTCGTTCAGATCCACATCCTGGAAGTGACTGAAATCGCGGCCGAAGTTGAAGCCGCCCGGACCGAAATTCACGCCCTGGTGACCGAACTGGTCGTACGCCTGGCGCTTCTCCGGATTGGACAGAACCTCGTACGCCTCGGAAATCTCGGTAAACTTTTCCTTCGCCTCGGGATTGTCCGGATTGCGGTCCGGATGGTACTTCATGGCCAATTTGCGGTAGGCCGACTTGATCTGGTCGGCCGTCGCATCCTTGGCTACTCCCAAGACCTCGTAATAATCACGCTTGTCTGCCATTTGACACCACTACTTGGGCGGGACGGAGCACCTTGCCTTTGAGCATCCACCCGCGCTTTACTTCATTGGAAACCTTGCCCTCTTCGATTTCTTCGGACGGCAGCGTGGCAATCGCCTCCATCCGCTCCGGGTCCAGCGTCTCTCCCACCGAATCGAACGGCTCCGCGTCATGCTTTTTAAGCGCCGCGAGCATGCTGTCGTAGACGAGCTGCACGCCCTTGACGAAAGGATCTTCCTTCGCCTCCGCCTTCGAAAGCGCAAGTGCAAGATTGTCGATGGCCGGCAGCACATCGCCCAAAATATCCGCTTCGGCATACCGGTACGTGTCCTCGCGGTCACGCAACGCACGCTTCTTGTAATTGTCGAAGTCGGCCTTCATCCTCGCGTAGAGATCCTTCCAGTCCGGTTCCACCTTGGGTTCTTCGGCCTTGGGCGCTTCCGCCGCTGCCGGCTCCTCGGTTTTCGGTGCTTCTTCCGCTTTCGGCGTTTCTTCCGCCGGTACGGTTTCCGCCGATCCGTTTTCCGCTTCCGGCGCAACCGGCGCTTCCGGTTCTTTCGTCTCTTCTTCCATCGTTTCTTATGCCTTTATCTGTCCCGCTTTGGCGAGCATCTTAGCTTCCACGCTCTGGATTTCCGCAAAACCCTGCGAACTGTGCGGGTTAAGCCCGTCCGACGCCTCCATGGAGCTGTCGGCCTCGTTGTAGATGGTGGCCTTAAGTCCCTTGAGACTCTCGAAAAAGATATTGCCCTTATAGAGACCGAGCGTCACTTCGGCCGTGGCCTTGTCGGCCCACACTTGAATGGCCGCTCGCGCCGCCTGCGTGGCGGGATCGAACCAACGCCCATCGTAGATCTGATCCGCCACCAGTTTCGAGAGCTGCTGAAAGAGCAAAGTGGACCTGCGATCCATCACGCCCTCGTAGATGTACTTGAGCCCCGCCGACAAAACTTCCATTCCCGGCGCTTCGTACACGCCCCGGCTCTTGGTGCCGATGATACGGTTTTCAAGCGCATGCTTCATCCCGATGCCATTGCGGCCGCCGATCTTGTTTACCTCCAGCATGATCTCATATGGACTCAGCTTCTTGCCGTTCACCGCCACGCACCGACCCTTTTCGAACCTGAGCGCGATCTTTTCGAGCTTACCGGGCGCCTTCTCCGGCCACACGCCCATCGTAGGCTTCACGATGCGCATCGAGGTCTCCATGCTTTCCAAATCTTCCGCCTCGTGACTGAGCCCCGCCAAGTTCGCATCGGTCGAATATTTTTTCTTGGTGCCGACAAAAGCCTGGATGCCGCGCCCGGCCAGAAACTCGACCATCTGGGTGCGGCCGGGGAACTTCTTGAGGAGATCCTCGTCGCGCCATGGGGCGTACACGCCGAACTTGGGATCAAGCACGTTCGTATAGCGCTCGAAACGCATCTGGTCGTTGCCGCGACCGGTAGCTCCGTGCACCAATGCCACGCAACCCGCCTTTTTCATGGCCGGAAGCAGTTTCTGCACCGTAACCGCTCGCGCGATGCCGGTGGAATTCCAGTAGCCGCCGTCATACATCGCCTGGCACTTCACCGTCTCGAAACAGATCTCCGCCATCTCCTTGGTGACGTCCACAATCGTCGTCTCCACACCCGTCGGCGCCATCTTTTTCTTGATGTCGTTGATATCCTTCTCGTCGGGCTGTCCCACATTGGCGCTAAACGCCTTCACCTTGACTCCGGCATCCTTCAAAACGCAACAGATGGTCTTGGAATCAAGACCGCCCGAAACGCAGACGCCGACCGTCTTGCCCTTCAAATCTGCAAGTTTCATGATACAGTATCTCCTTTTAGAAACATTAGTATTATATTATATCATATTTCGCCTGAAAAATCAAGCGTTTTCTTCGCGCAGCGATCAATCGATCCGGCCGAGACGCGACTTGAAATCGGCGTAGGAGAACTCCTTGATCGTCTCCACCTTGCCCGATTTGCGCCGGATGGCGATGGAAGGCAAAGGAATGCCGTTGAACGTATTGTTCTTGACCATCGAATAGATGGCCATATCGCCGAATACGAGCTCCCGGCCCGGTTTGAGGGGACGCGAAAAGGAATAGTCACCGATTACATCGCCCGCAAGACACGTGGGGCCGCCCAGCCGGTAGGTGTAACGCTTTTCGCCCGGCAGTCCCGATCCCTTGAGCGGCGGACGGTACGGCATGGCGATCACGTCCGGCATGTGGCATTCGGCCGAAGCATCCAGAATGGCGATCAGCCGCCCGTAGTCGAACACCTCGCGCACGGTCGTAACCAACTCGCCGGCATTGAGCGCAATCGCTTCGCCCGGCTCGAGATAGACCGTAAGATGCGGATATCGCGCACGGAACGCCTTGAGCGTGCGGACCAGGAGATTGACGTCGTAACCCGGCTTGGTGATGTGGTGGCCGCCCCCGAAATTGACCCACTTGAGCTGCGGCAGAAACTCGCCGAACTGCTCCTCGAAGTGCGGCAACGTGCGTGCCAGCACGTCCGCGCCCTGCTCGCACATGGTGTGGAAATGGAGACCCTCGAGCCCTTCCAGATCCTCCGGTTCGACGAACGCCCGCGGCACGCCAAGACGCGACCCTACTATGCAAGGATTGTAGATGTCATGCTCGATTTCGCTGTAGCCGTGATTGACGCGGAGTCCGGCCGATGGGAGACCCGGGAACTTGCGGAACCGTCGCCACTGCGCCACCGAATTGAAGACGATATGGTCGCACCACCGGACAATCTCGGCCATATCCTTTTCGGTGAAGGCCGGATTGAAGACGTGATTCTCCTTGTGCCCCATCTCCTCATGGGCAAGGCGCGCCTCGAAAAGTCCGCTCGCCGTAGTGCCGTCCAGATACTTCGCCACCAGCGGATAGGTGTCGAACGCCGAAAACGCCTTCTGCGCGAGAAGTATCTTGACTCCAGCCTGACGGCGCACCCGGGCCAGCAACTTGAGGTTGCGCTCGAGCCGCGCTTCGTCGATGAGATAATAAGGGGTTGACGGCAACTTACGGCACCATTACGGGGTCGAAGTTTTCCTGCCAAGGCAGTCCCTGCACGTTCAGTTCGGCCATGAAAGGATCCGGGTCGAACTCCTCGCAGGTATGGACGCCTTTCTCGGTCCATTTCCCTTCCAGGAACATCTTGGCGCCGATCATGGCGGGGACGCCCGTAGTGTAGCTGATCGCCTGGGAGCCGACTTCGCGGTAGCACTCCTGGTGGTCGCACACGTTGTAGACGTAGTAGCGGACTGGCTTGCCGTCCTTCACACCCTCGAAGATGCAGCCGATGTTCGTTTTGCCCTTGGTGCGCGGACCCAGCGACGCCGGATCGGGCAGAAGCGCGCGCAGAAACTGGATGGGCACGATCTCCACGCCGTTGAACTTGATGGGGTCGATACGGGTCATGCCCACGTTCTCGAGACACTTCAGATGCGTAAGGTAGCTCTGTCCGAACGTCATGAAGAAGCGGATCCGTTTGATCCCCTTCAGGTTGCAGCCGAGCGACTCCAGCTCTTCGTGATGGAGAAGATACATATCCTTCTCGCCCACCTGGTCGAAATTGTAGACGCGCTTGATGGCCATGGGGGCCGTCTCCACCCACCAACCCTTGTCGAACGCCTTGCGGTTCTCGACGGTCACTTCCGGCTTGTCGCCGGCGGGATCGGCCACCCAGTAGCTACCTTTCGCCGCCACTTCGCGAATGTTGATTTCAGGATTGAAATTGGTGGCGAAAGGATAGCCGTGATCGCCGCCGTTGCAGTCCAGAATATCGAGCGTATGAATTTCGTCGAAGTAATGCTTTTGGGCGTAAGCGGAGAAAACCTGGGTTACTCCAGGGTCGAATCCGCAACCCAAAATGGCGGTAAGACCGGCTTTTTCGAACTTCTCGCGGTAGGCCCACTGCCAAGAATATTCGAAGTGCGCATCTTCCGGCGGCTCGTAGTTGGCGGTGTCGAGGTAGCTTACGCCCGCCTCCAAACACGCGTCCATGATCGCAAGATCCTGATAGGGCAACGCGATGTTCATCACGAGATCGGGCTTGAACGCGCGGATCATGGCTACCGTGGCCGCCTTATCCATGGCGTCGAGACTGGCGGTCGTAATCACGGTCTTTTTGCCGGCCTTCCCGAATCCGCGCTTTTCGATGTCGGCCTTGATGGCGTCGCAACGGGCGACCGTGCGCGAGGCAATCAGCAGTTCGCCGAACACGTCGGGGTTCTGGGCCATCTTGGCGGCCGCCACGCCGGCTACTCCGCCGGCGCCAATGAGCATCACTTTTGCCATCAGCAGGTTCCTTTCAGATTGAGGGCCAGGAGTTCTTCGCGGAGAAGCTTGCAGGCGAGCGCAGTGGAGCGTCCGGTAGGGTCCAAAGGCGGCGACAGCTCAACATTGTCAAGCGCCACCACATTGAGCCGCCGCAGAATTGCGGTCAGGTCGTCCAGCAACCGCCGGAACGGGAGGCCTCCCGCCTCCTGAGTTCCAGTGCCCGGAAACTCGGACGGATCGATCACGTCGAGGTCGACCGTCAGATAGACGGGCGTGCCGGGCCCGATCGCCTCGATGGCGTCTGGTAGCGCGGTGCTGGAAAAAAGCTGCGTCGCCACATGGCCGTCCTTCATGAACTGCCGCTCCTCGCGCGTGCCGGAACGGATGCCGAACTGCCAGATGCGCCCGTCGCCAACGAGATCGTGGCAACGCCGCATTACGCAGGCATGCGAGAGCTTGACCCCAAGGTAATCCTCGCGCAGATCGGCATGGGCGTCGAAATGGACAATGCAAAGATCGGGATGCCGTTTGAAAGCGGCGCGAACCGACCCCAATGTAACGAGATGTTCCCCGCCCAGAAGGAACGGTATTTTGCCGGCGTCGAGAATCCGCCCGGACTCCTCTTCGATCATTTCGAGCGCGCGATCGGGCGCGCCGAACGGCAGTTCCAGATCGCCCGCATCGTGCACCAGCACGTCAGCCAAATCCTTATCTTGGTACATCGAATACGTCTCGATGCCGAACGATTCCGACCGCATGGCCGCCGGACCGAACCTGGTGCCGGGACGGAAACTGGTGGTGGAATCGTACGGCGCCCCGAAAATCACGGTGCGCGCATCCTCGAACGTGCTGTCGGCGCCGATGAAGTTCATTGGTTCAAGAGTTCCTTCACGTAGTTGGGAAGCGCAAACGCCCCGCGGTGGAGATCGGTGTTGTAGTAGCGCGTGGAAATGCTTAGCTTGTTCCAGCGCGCCGCATCCAGGTCGTCGATGGGATGATACTTCTTGGAAGCGAATCCGAAAAGCCAGTGGCCCGAAGGATAGCTCGGAATGTGACACTGATAGACGGTAGAGACCGGAAATTCTACCGCAATATGCCGATGCGCGTCCCTGACCGAACGCTGGTGCGCGTGGTAGAACGGCGATTCGTGCTGGTTTATGAGAATGCCGTCGTCCCGGAGCGCCTTGAAGCAGGTGCCGTAGAATTCGCGCGTGAAGAGCCCCTCGGCGGGGCCATAGGGGTCGGACGAATCGACGATGATGAGATCGTACTCGGCCTTCTTGCCGCGCACGTAGCGGAGCCCCTCCTCGAACCACACGCTGACGCGTTTGTCCTTGAGTTTGGAGGAGGTGAAAGGCAGATATTTCTTAGCGAGCAGCACCACGTCCTTGTCCACCTCCACAAGGTCGATTGACTCGATCTTGCGGTATTTGACCAGTTCGCGCACCGTTCCCCCGTCTCCCCCGCCGATCACAAGCACGTTTCTTACGTTGGGATTGACGGCCATCGGCACGTGGGTGATCATCTCGTGGTAGATGAACTCGTCCTTTTCGGTCGTCATGAGACCCCCGTCCAATACCAGCACGCGTCCGTACGCCGGAGTGTCGAGAATGTCGATCTGCTGAACCGCGCTTTTCTTGGAGGCCACCTGCACGGAAGCCTTCATCGAGAAGCGGACATCGTCGGTATGCTGGTCGGTGTACCAAAGTTCCATGTCAAACCTCCTTAGCCCACGACCTGGAGATAGTCGAGATTCATATCCTCGGTACCGGTCATGAAGCATCCCCGGTCCTTGGCGAAGAGGATGTGCTCCAAAATGTCGGGCGTTATACGTTCACCAGGCGCCACGATCGGGATGCCCGGAGGATAGCTCATCACGAATTCGCCCGCCACGAATCCGACCGACTCCTTCATGGGTACCCGGCGCTTCTTGGCGTAGAACGCGTCCTGCGGCGTCATGGCGATCGACGGATCTATGTATTCGTGGTCGAATAGCCCCGCCGCACTGCGTTCATGCAGACGCTTGATCTCGGCCAATGCCGAAATGAGCCGCTCCACGTCCATCATGCGATCGCCCGCGGAAAGGATGGCAAGGAGGTTGCCGATGTCGCCGAACTCGATCTGGATTCCGTAGTCGTCGCGGAGATGGTCGTAAACCTCGATACCCGCAAGCCCGATATCGCGCGTATGCACCGAAAGTTTCGTACTGTCGAAAGCAAACGCGGCATCGCCATCGATAAGTTCGGTGCCGAACGCGTAATAGCCCCCGAGATCGTTGATCTCCTCGCGGGCGTAGTCGGCAAACTCCATCGTCTTCTGATACATGGCGCGGCCCTTGAAAAAGAGATTCCGGCGTGCGATATCGAGCGAGGAAAGGAGCAAATACGAAGCCGAAGTGGACTGCGTAAGCGTGATCACCTGACGTACGTAGTCGGGATTGACCGGCTTGCGCGTAAGCAGAATGGAACTCTGCGTAAGCGACCCGCCCGTCTTGTGGATGGATGCCGCCGCCATATCGGCCCCGGCCGCCATGGCCGAAACCGGCAACTGCTCGTGGAAATAGAAATGGGTGCCGTGCGCCTCGTCGGCCAGCACCAGCATGCCGGCTTCATGCGCCAGCCTCACTATCGCGCGCAGATTGGAGCAGATGCCGTAATAGGTCGGGTTGTTGACGAGAATCGCCTTGGCGTCCGGATGTTCCTCGATGGCCTTCTTCACGTCGGCGACCGACATCCCGAGCGGAATGCCCAGACGCTTGTCGCGCCCCGGATTGATGTAGATCGGCACCGCTCCATTCACCACCAACGCGTTGATGGCGCTCCGGTGCACGTTGCGAGGCATGATGATCTTGTCGCCGCGTCCGCAGGCGGTCCAGATCATCGTCTGCACGGCGGAGGTGGTGCCGTTCACCATGAAAAACGCGTTGTCCGCCTCGAACGCCTCCGCCGCCAGCTCCTGCGCCTCCTTGATCACGCTCACCGGATGCCCCAGATTGTCCAAAGGCTTCATGGAGTTCACGTCGAGCTCCATGCACAGCTTGCCGAAATACTCCGGCAACGCCGCGTTCATGCGTCCACCCTTGTGCGCCGGCACGTCGAAATGCGCCAAACGGTTGATGCGCTGGGCGTCCAACGCATCCGCCAAAGGCGTCAGGTTCTGCCGCGACTGCGTTTTTTCTGCCATCTCGCTTTTCCTCAGCCGAAGTGCTTAACTTTGGGCGTCCAACCATCCGCTTCGGACGAATCCAGCCTCGCGAAAGCCATCACGATGAGCCGGTCGCCTACCTTGCCCTTGTGCGCGGCCGCCCCGTTGAGGCAACACATGTGGGATCCCCGCTGGCCGCAGATAGCGTAAGTCTCGAACCGGTTGCCGTTCTCCACATCGGCCACGAGAATCTTCTCGTACGGAACGAGCCCCACCGCCTCCATGTCGTCTGGATCGAGCGACAGCGAACCTTCGTAATCGAGTTCGCATTGCGTCACCCGGATGCGATGCAGTTTGGACTTCAACAGTTCAATCGTCATTTCTCCAGCATCTCCTTGATCATCTTTTCGGTCACCGCAACCTTCTTGAGTTTGGGATTGCCCGGCGCCTCGTACATGATGTCGGTCATCAGCTTTTCCATCTCCGCCCTGAGCCCGCGCGCGCCCGTCTTGCGCTTCAAAGCCATTTTGGCCAGTTCGCGCAGAGCTTCCGGCTCGAACTCCAACTTGACGTTGTCCATAGCGAGCAGCTTCTTGTACTGCTTTACCAGCGCGTTCTTGGGCTCGGTCAGCACCCTGACGAGCTCGTCTTCGGTGAGCTCGCCCATAGTGGCTATGATGGGGAGTCGCCCGGTAAACTCGGGTATCAGACCAAACTTGACGAGATCCTCCGGCCGCACGTCCCGGTTGAGGAGTTTCACCTCTTTCTTTTCCGGTTCCGCACCGCCGAAGCCGATCGTATGCTTGCCGGTGCGCTCCGCCACGATCTTGTCAAGACCGACGAACGCTCCGCCGCAGATGAAAAGAATGTTGCGCGTATCGATCTCCACATATTCTTGATCGGGATGTTTGCGCCCGCCTTTCGGAGGTATACGGCAAACCGTGCCTTCCACGATCTTCAAAAGCGCCTGCTGCACGCCCTCGCCGCTGACGTCGCGGGTGATGCTTACGTTGTCCGTCTTAGAGGCGATCTTGTCGATCTCGTCCACGTAGATGATGCCACACTGGGTGAGGTTGACGTCTTCGCCCGCGTTCTGGTAGAGATAGCGCACCAGGTTCTCCACGTCTTCGCCCACGTATCCAGCCTGGGTCAGTACGGTTGCATCGCCAATCGCGTACGGAACGCCCAGCATCTTGGCGAGCGTCTTCGCAAGCAACGTCTTGCCGGTGCCGGTGGGACCGATGAGGAGAATGTTGGATTTTTCGATCTCGACGTCCGCGAACTCGTCGTCCTTGGGCTTCTTCTCGAAGCGGGCCTCGAGCCGGCGATAGTGGTTGTGCACCGCCACCGCCAGCACTTTCTTCACTTCGTCATGCCCGATGACATGCTCGTCCAGCAGTTCCTTGATTTCGCGCGGCGTAGGTATCTTCATCCCAGCACCTTGTCGATAAGTCCCCAATCCACAGCCTCCTGCGCACTCATAAAGTGGTCGCGGTCGGTATCCTTCACCACCTCTTCGAACTTGCGCCCGGAGTGTTTGGCCAGGATCTCGTTCAATTTTTCCTTGAGCCGGATGATCTCGCGCGCGGTGATTTCGATATCGCTAGCCTTGCCTTCAGCCCCGCCCCACGGCTGGTGAATCATGATTCTGGCGTTCGGAAGCGAAAACCGCTTGCCCTTCGCGCCGGCCGTGAGGAGCACCGCTCCCATCGATGCGGCTTGACCGATGCAATAGGTTGCGATCGGACATTTCACGTACTGCATGGTGTCGTAGATGGCCAACCCAGCCGTCACGCTACCGCCCGGCGAATTGATGTAGCAGTGAATCTCCTTCTCGGCATCCTGCGACTGCAGGAAAAGCAACTGCGCGCAGACTGCGTTGGCCATTTCGTCGTTCACCTCGCCCGAGATGAACACGATTCTGTCCAAGAGGAGACGCGAGTAGATGTCATACGTCCGCTCGCCGCGCCCCGTCTGCTCCACCACGTAGGGGATCATGTAGTTTTTCATGTCCATTGCCTTACTTGGCGTTGGCAAGAATGAACTCGATCACCTTCTTGCCGCGTTCATCGTCCTTCGCCTCGATCTTCTCCTCCTTGGCGATGGCGTCGATCACGTGCCAAAGCCGAACTTGCCGGACGGAATTCTCTTCCGCATCCTTGAAGATCTGGTCCCGGTTCTTCTCGAAATACTCGGCCGTAAGCCCCATATACTGAGCCTGCTGGGCGAGCCGGTTGAGATAGTTGTTCATCTGCGCCTGTACCTGGCTCTCGGGCACGTCGAAATCGACCTTCTTCATGAGAAGTTCCACGGCCTCGTTCTCGCGGCGCATCGCCTCGCGCTCGACCGCCTGCTTCTCCAGCTCGGCCCGGATCTTGGAGGTTAGAGCCTCCATCGACTCGTCCTTGGTGGCCGCGATCAGCGCCGCGTCGTCCGGCAACGCACGCTTGCGGAACGTCTTGAGCGTCATCGTATAGACGGCCTTCTTGCCCTTGAGCGGATCCGGAGCCGACTCCTTGTCGAACTTGGCCTTGATCCCGTCCTTGGACTCGCCCTCCTTCATGCCCTTCACGGCCTCCACGAGCTCGGGGAGGAAATACCCCTCTTCAACCCGCATCCAATATCCCGTACCGGACGCAACCACCTTGGCTTCGAGAGCAATCTCGGAAATCGGATTGCCGTCGACCGTTCCGGCGTAGTCCACCTGCGCAAAATCGCCCTGCGCCACCTTGTCGCCCTCTTTGGCGTCCTCGTACTTGGCGAACTGCACCCGCATCTGCTCGATGCGCTCGGCCACCTTGTCGTCGCCGACCTTGGTGTCTTCAGCCTTGATCTTAAGCCCCTTGTAGGCTGGGAGTTTGAATACGGGTTTCACTTCCACCACCAGTTTCATCGTGCCGCCATCGGCCGCGCAATTAATCTCTTTGACGTCCTTGAGCCCAAGTTCATCCAACTCTTCCGCCTTGACGGCCTGGGCATAGTATTTCCTCAAGGCGAGACGCGAAGTTTCATCCTTCATCTGCGGCGCAAACTCCTTGCGAATGAGCTCGATCGGCGCCTTGCCAGGACGGAACCCGGGAAGCCTCGCCTCGCGCACGAACGTCTTCTCCACCTCTTTGACTACGGCCTTGGACTCTTCCGCATCCAAAGTGATGTTCAACTCAACTTGGCATTTTTCCTGCCGCTTCGAACTGGTCTTCATGGTGTCTTTTCTCCTGTTTTGAAATGGTAAAATGTTATTATATCACATTCCGGACTTAAACTCAAGCAAAACCTTCAATTATTTTCGATGAGCAACGCCTCGGCGTATACAGACTGGATCTCGCCGAAATGCCCGGCGTAGAACTCGGGAGTAGTCTCCTCGGCATGCACGAACACCACCTTCCCTGGATAGGTAGACGCCTCCAACAGTCCCATCTCGCGCGACTTCGCCCCCGCTGCTATTGCAGTATACGGCGCTTTGTTCTTCTTGAAGAGCGAAAACGCACCCGGGAAGGCGTTGTGTACCGAGTTGCTGAATCCCGCCGGACTCATCTCCCTCTCGTCGTGCATCTGCCGCATCAGCTTCAAGGTGGTGCCGATTTCCCCCCATCTGGAGGCGAATACGACCGGCACCTCCTCTCCATTGGGATATACCCGCCCGGCCACGCACAGTGCCGCGCGCTCCAGTTGCGTCAACCGGCGCCGTTCGAGGGGTGGAATCCAGGAAATGTCCGGTTGGGGCGCTCCGTCCGATCCCCTCCACTCCGCCTTCGCCAGAATCTTCATCACATCCGTCCGCTCACCGCGTCGATGAGATCGCACAACCGCTTGTAGCACACGGCCAAATCGTCGTTCGTCACCCGATACATATATTCGCCCTGACGCGCAATCTCGCCTTCCGCGTTCTCGAGCCGCTTCTCTATCGTGGCCGGCGCGTCCGTTCCACGCTTGACGAGACGCTCACGCAGTTCCTCCATCGAAGGCGGCAGGATAAAGATATCAATATAGCCGATTTTCAATGGATCGTTATTGGGGAGGCTCCGCACGTGGTCGCGCACCTTCTCGGCCCCCTGCACGTCGATGTCGAGGATCATCGAATGCCCCTCGTTCAACACTTCCACAATGGGAGCTTTGAGCGTGCCGTAGTAGTTGCCGTGCACTTCGGCGTACTCCAAGAACGCATCCTCTTTGATAAGTTCTTCGAATCTAGGCTTGGAAAGGAAATGGTAGTCGATGCCATTCTCCTCCTCGCCTCTCGGCTCGCGCGTGGTGCAGCTGATGGAATAGGAAATATCGTGATATTCCTGGAGGATCATGTCGATCAACGTCGACTTTCCGCAACCGCTTGGAGCCGACATCACGATGAATAGCGGCTTGTGCTTCGGCTTCATTGCTCTCCTTTCAGCAGTTTTTCGACCGATTCGAAAACGGTTTCCGGCTCCGGCATACGTCCCTTGCCGCAAGTACCGCACGCAAGTTCCCCCACGCCCGGATCTACTATCACGACCCCCCTTTCACCGAGAATCTTGAGATTCTCCTGGGTTATAGGGTTATCCCACATCCCCGTATTCATGGCGGGCGCCACAAGGATCGGCGCTTTCGTGGCGAGCAGCACCGAAGTCAGAAAATTGTCCGCGAGCCCATACCGCATTTTGGCCAAAGTGTTGGCGCTGGCCGGCGCTATCACCACGATTCCCGCCCATTCCGCGAGCGAGATATGCCCCGGCTTCCATTCCTCCGGCAACGCGAACTCGTCCACCCCCACCGGATTGCGGGTGAGCGTCATGAGTGTGAGCGGTGTCACAAACTTCGTGGCGGCAGGAGTCATAACCGTCTTCACCTCATGTCCAGCCTTCACGAACATCCGCGCCAGTTCCGCCGCCTTGTACGCGGCAATCGACCCCGTCACGCCCAAAAGTATCCTAGACATTGCGCAAATCCTCCATTGCCTTCCTCATGTCCGGCTGTTTGTAGAGATAGCTGCCCGACACCAACATGTTCGCCCCCGCTTCGATGCTTGCCTTGCCAGTTTCGTAGTTGATACCGCCATCCACCATGATATCGAGATTGGGGCGTTGCGCGCGGACCCATCTCATCTTGTCCATGCACTCCGCGATGAACTTCTGCGCGCCGAATCCGGGGTGCACCGTCATCACCAAAACCTCGTCCACAATTCCCAGGAACTCCTTGAGCTTCTCCACCTCGGTCTCCGGATTGATGGCGATCGCCGGACGAAGCCCCATCTCCCGGATCCGGATCAGCGTATTGCCCACATCGCAATCGGCCTCCACGTGAATCTGGATCGTCTGGGCTCCGGCGTCCGCGAACGGCTTCAGATAAAGGTCGGGCCGAAGCATCATGAGATGTACGTTGCGGTAGAGTCCGGGGCTCGTCCTCTTCGCCATCGCCACCACGTCCGGACCGAACGAGATATTCGGCACGAAATGCGGATCCATGATGTCGAGGTGGAGGGCGTCCGCGCCGTTTTCCTCGGCCCGTTTCACTCCTCCGCGCAAATCTCCTACATCGGCCGCCAACAAGGACGGCAACACTTGAATCTTTTTCATGTTCTCCTCTCCAGAAATTTTCCGTTCCGTTTGCCGGTAAATTCGCCGTTTCGGTAGCTGACGATCCCATTCACCATCACCAGTTCCATTCCGGACGCGAAACGGTGGGGATTTAGATACGTCGCCTCGTTCCTGAACTCTTTTTCGTCCCACACGAGCACATCGGCGAAAAATCCCGCCTCCAGCCGTCCACGCCCGGCCAGCTCGAAGCGCCTTGCCGTCACGTCAGTCATGCGCGCAACGATCTTTTCGAGACCGATCCCCAGCGCCTTGCACCTCCGCACGAATTCAGGCATCGTTCCATACGCCCGTGGATGCGGATGATCATTCCCCAACACTCCCCAAGGCGCCCGCAGCGAAGCATCGCTACCGGGCACTATCCAGTCCTTGGCGAGGATTTTGTCGAGATTCACCTCGCTCATCCCAAAGAAAAACGCTCCCGTCCGGCAAAGATCGCGCTCGAGAATCCGGCAAACCGCTTCGCCCGCGCTCAGGCCTTCTTCCGACATGATTTCGCTTACCAGCTTGCCGGAATAGCGCTTGGTCGATCCGTCCCAAGTGCCGCCAATCATCACCGTTTGCCAATCGCGGTCCATCGCGTCGATTTCCGCTACGATTCTCGCCCGCAGGACGGGATCCTTAAGCCGCTCGCACTCTGCTTTTGCCGCACCTTCTCCCGCCCAATCGGGGAAAACAACATCCAGATCAGTACCGGCCGCGCAGAATGGGTAACGGTCGCTCCCGAGAAGCAAGCCAGATTCGATCGCCCCCTCCAATTTGTCGAGCACCGCATCGATTTTACCCCAATTTCGCTTGCCGCTCGTCTTGAGGTGACTTATTTCGGCATTGATACCGGTAGCCTTCACCAGTTCCAGTACTTCATCTATCGCCTCCAGAATCCGGTCGCCCTCACTACGCATATGAGTGGCGTAAAATCCACCTTTTTTCGCCACGAGTCTGGCTAGACGGGTCACTTCTTCTGGCGTGGAATACTTGCCCGGCTGATAGATGAGCCCGGTCGTAAGTCCATACCCGCCTTCGTCGAGCGACTCTTCCAGCATTCGCTCCATCACCTTGAGCTCGTCTGCGCTCGCCACGCGACCAGCATATCCTACTACGGACGAACGGAGCGTATTGTGTCCGATAAACTGTACGGTATTGACGGCCGGACAAGCCGTCTCAAGCACCTTGCGATACTCTCCAAGACTATGCCACGTAAGTTTCTCACCCAGCACCGAAGCCCAATCGGACGAAAGCCGCGCCTCCCCGAATCTGGGAGCCACGCTTCCTCCGCACTGGCCGTTTATTTCCGTGGTGATGCCTTGTGAAATCTTGGAAGGTGCGTCCGGTTCTATCACCAGGTAGGCATCCGAATGGGTATGCGCATCGATAAACCCCGGAGTAACCAGTTTGCCGGTCGCGTCGATCTTGACGCAATCCTCCGCCTCGATCACCCGTTCGACGGCGAGTATCTTCTCGTCTTCGACCAGCACATCGCCCCGGAAAGCGTCCCTGCCGCTTCCGTCAACAATTGTACCGTTTTTTACGAGCGTCTTCAATGAACCGCATTCCTAGTTGTTTGGAAAAAGAAAAAAGCCGGCGGCGTCCTACTCTCGCACGGGCGGGTCCCGCACTACCCTCGGCGATGGGGCCCTTAACTTCAGTGTTCGGAATGGGAACTGGTGTGACAACCCCTCTATGGCCACCGGC
>Ga0265298_10000974_pt1 | contig 42555 bp, 35 predicted proteins | sample AusTroGonzalo_MG_3_FD_193486 | JGI IMG/M metagenome (GOLD analysis project Ga0265298, IMG submission 193486) | Bovine rumen microbial communities from tropical cattle in Woodstock, Queensland, Australia - Gonzalo_01 | ecosystem: Host-associated > Mammals > Digestive system > Stomach > Rumen ... | reverse complement strand
CCATGACTCCTGGTTTCATCCGTATCCCTTACAACGATCCTGATGCACTGGAACAAGTGCTGGCCAAGGAAGGCAAGGAAATCGCTGGTTTCCTGCTGGAACCCATCCAAGGCGAAGCTGGTGTGTATGTGCCGGATGATGGCTACCTGAAGAAGTGCTACGACATCTGCAAGAAGTACAACGTGCTGTTCATGGCCGACGAGGTGCAATGCGGTATCGCCCGTACGGGTAAGATGCTGGCTTGCGACCACGAAGGCGTGCGCCCCGACATCCTCATCCTGGGTAAGGCCCTTGGTGGCGGTGTGGTGCCGGTGTCCTGCGTCTTGGCCGACGACGACATCATGCTGAACATCAAGCCCGGTGAGCACGGCTCCACCTTTGGTGGCAACCCGATTGCTGCCCGCGTGTCCATCGCTGCCCTTGAAGTCATCAAGGAAGAGCACCTGATGGAGAACGCCGAACGTTTGGGTAAGATCTTCCGCGAGGAAATCAACAAGATCAAGAGTCCGATGATTGAGAAGGTTCGTGGTAAAGGCTTGCTCAACGCCGTGATCATCAAGCCTAAAGACGGCAAGGAAGCTTGGGACGTGTGCCTCAAGATGCGTGACCTCGGCCTGCTGGCCAAGCCTACCCACCAGCACATCATCCGCTTTGCCCCGCCCTTGGTCATCACCGAGGCCGAGCTCCGCGAAGCCATCGAGATTATCAAGAAGGCCATCGCCTCGTTCGAATGATGAATCAAATGAAAAAGCCCACCAAGCGGTGGGCTTTTTCATTTGATTGCTATCTCTTTGAATATTGTTTCAACCGCATCTTCGTATTCTTTCAACGCATTAATCTTTTTGATTTTGCGCCAAACCACCTGCGGTTCCTCGAAACTGTTCATCAGATAAGACCATAGCTCCTTCATGCGTCCCAATACTTTCGGGCTGCCACCGGCATGGCGCAGGCGGTCTTCGTATAGGTCGAGGACGTAATTGTGTAATCGATCGGTTTTGTCATGGGTTTGCGGACGTATGTGATGCGTCCCTACGGGTTCGCCCTGTTGGGACACACCGTGTGTGTCCGCAAAATCGCGTGTGTCCGCAATTTGTTCCGCCAAAAAAGGATTGGCCAGAATTCCCCGTCCTAACATGAATTGGTTGACAGATTCGCAGGTTCCTGAATCTGTCGAAGGGCCGTCGTTAAGGATTCCTTTGATGTGCTCAAAGCTCTCCACCGAAAAAATATCCCCATTATACACCAGCGGCGCATTAATATAAGGTATTAGTGCCTTGAAGCGTTCCACGTCGGCCTGACCTTTGTACAATTGCTTGCCAATGCGCGGGTGGATGATTAATTCGCTCAAGAGAAACTTGTTGAAAATCGGAATAATGGCATCGATTTCCTTAGGGTCGAAATACCCCAAGCGGCATTTCACACTGAACTTGATATCAATGGCTGCAAAAACCCGCTCCAGCATGGCTTCCACTATGTCGGGATAGGGCAGGAGACCGCAGCCGCGTTTCTTATTGGCCACTCTTGGGAAGGGACATCCCATGTTGAGGTTGATTTCCTTGTAGCCTAGCTCCTTGCATTGTTTGGCAAAGCGCAGGATCTCCTCAGCGTCCGTACTAAGAATCTGTGGTGTCAGTGTCTCTATGTCATTGTAACGCGGGTCAATTTCTTCGCCTTGCAGGTTCTTGGCGTGGTCTTCTTTATGGATGCCCGTGAAGAAAGGCGTATAGAATTTGTCGACACCGCCAAAATGTCGCTTAAACACATTGCGAAAAGGTGCGTCGGTGATGCCTTGGAAAGGGCCTAAGGAAAGCAGCGGCTGGCTCATTTTTTCTTTTTCGTGCCGGAGGTTTTGGCTGCTTTTCTGTTTTTGCCGAGGTCAAGAAGCGACTTGGCAATCCAAGTGATGAGCAGCACGAAGGTGATATACACCGCGATGCGGCTGAGGTAGTCGCCGTTCTTGGCGTAGAAGGTGACTTCCTTGTTGGCTTTCAAGGTGGCCTTGATGGCCGCAGCCTCCCAATATTTGGTTTGTTGCAACACGTCGCCGCGTTGGTTGAAGAATCCCGAACGGCCGGTGTTGGCCGAACGGGCGATGCAACGACGGTTCTCAATGGCTCTCAATTTGGAGAACTCGAAATGTTGCTTATAGCCAGGTGTGTCACCCCACCAACCGTCGTTGGTGAGAACGAAAATCAGGTCAGCGCCCTTGGCACAGAACGAGCCGACATACTCGCCGAAAGCCGATTCATAGCAGATGGCCGCACCGATTTTGTGGTCTCCGTAAGTCATCACTTTGGCTTCGGGGTCGCCTTTCAAGGTGCCGCGTGCTATGCCCATGGTAAGGCTGAAGTTGCGCAAGAATCCCATCCATTCGGGGATGGCTTCCACGGCAGGCGTGAGCTGCGACTTGTTGCGGTGCTGTAAATCGTTGCTGCCGATGAGCAAGGCCGAGTTGTGGCAATAGTAGTATCTGTCGCCGTTGGCAAGCTTTCGTGCAGGGAAGTCGTCTTCCATGCCTTTTGGCACCCACTCCATGGTGGTGCCTCCGATGACGAAAGCCAACTCAGGGAATTGTGTCACATAATCGCGCAAAGTGTTGAGCGCCTTGGAATTATTGGTCTCGTGCAGCCAAATGCCTTCCTGAATGGCCGACTCGCTGCTGACGATGAAGCGTGTTTTTCCAGAGGTTACTAATGGTCGTGAAAGGTCGATATTGTTCTGGATGACTTGGTCGTAGAACTGGTTGTTGAACTGCTCGTTCCAAGGGTCGCAGTTCTGTTGCACGACGATGACTTCCGTGTCTTCGCCCTTGTCCTCATATCGCTTGTATACCCGCGTGCTGATAAGGATGGGCACGAGCAAGATGACCGCCTCAAGGACTATACTGACCAAGATGGGCTTGGCTTTTCTGGCTTTGAAGAATTGGATGATATTAGTTATCAAGATGTTGACTAGTAAAATCCATAGTGTTCCGCCAGCCACGCCCGTGTATTCATACCATTGTATCCAGCTGACTTTGCTGGAGAATACATGACCCAAGTTGAGCCATGGCCATTTGGCGGCCCACCAGTAGGTAAGCAGTTCGAAGGCCATCCAATAGGGGATGAGGAAGAAGTTACCCCAAGGGTTGTTGCACACTCTTTTTTTCGTGAGATGGAACATCCAAAACACGATGGCCATGAAGAGTGCGTTGAGAATCCATGCCAACGTTGCGGCTGGGGTAGCGTTCCACACCCACCAGGTAGTGGCTACATTCCAAACCAAAAAGGCCAAAAACGAAAGCAAAAATATCCTTCCTTTTTCGCCCTGCGCTACGCGTCCTTCTATTAATAACAAGGGTACAAAGGCAATGAAAACAGCGGGGGCTATGCCCCATGTGGGCCATGCCGCTGTGAGCAACCCGCCAGTCAGAATAGCCAATAATGTATTACGAAGCCGTGGTCCATGAGCGGCCGTTGAGTTTGTCGAAACGCCGCGCCCTAAGGCCTCGTGTCCGTTCTTCTTTCTTTTCATTTATATTTTCCAAAATAATCCGTGCAAAGATACGTTTTTTTAGCCTATCTTTGCAGCAAATTTTTATCCGATGAAGAGAACATATCAAGTTGCAGGTCATAAGTTCGCCGTCGTCATGCCAGACGAAGATAAAGCGTGGAATGAGATGAGTCCTTACAAACCTTTTGTTTGTGAAGATGCTGACGACGCCCTTTTTACGGCCGAGTTGTTGGATGCTATGCCTGATATTTCTGATAAACAGAAAGTGATAGTGTGTTGTGATGGCGCTGATATGCCTCGCATTGAGTTGTATGAATGGCAAGGCCAGTGGCTGATGGAAATTGCACCGCTGATGGAGGCACCTGTCAGATTCTATATCATTACAGACAAGGCCTTTTCTAAGGCTCAGTTCCGCGTGTTGGGTAGCCTGTGGTTTTCGGTGAATACGGTGCTGATGCTGATGTATGCTTTTGCCACGGCTCGCAAGAATACTTTGCTCATGCATGCTTCTGTAACTGTAAAAGATGGTAAGGGCTATCTCTTTTTGGGTAGGAGCGGCACGGGCAAGAGTACCCATAGTCAGTTGTGGATTAAGAATATAGAAGGTTGCTCCTTGCTGAATGATGACAATCCCATACTGCGCGTCATGGAAAATGGCGAGATTCGTATCTTTGGGTCGCCATGGAGTGGTAAAACGCCTTGCTATAAAAACGACAATGTGCCAGTGGGTGCTTTCGTCAACCTCCGTCAGGCCAAGAAAAACGCCATTAGGAGACTGTCGCTGCCGGAAGCATACGCGGCTATGTGTATGTCTTTCTCGGGCTATCGTTTCATCAGGGAGATGGCCGACGGATTCCATGCCACCAACGAGAAGGTGGTCAGCACGGTGCCTTTTTATCTCTTGGAATGTCTTCCCGATGCCGAGGCGGCCTTCTTGTGCCATAATACCGTGACGCAGTGATGGAGACGTCGGATGAGGCCCATGCCGAATTGCTCGAACGGCTCAACGAAGGCAAGGTAGTGCAACTCACTCCGCAGGGCATCAGCATGTTGCCCTTCATTCAGGGCGGGCGCGACAAGGTGCGCATCCATAAGGAGAAAAAGATAGCTGTGGGCGATATTGTGTTGGTGCCTTACAAAGGCAATTTGATATTGCATCGGGTTTATGCCATAGAGGGGAAACAACTCACACTGATGGGCGACGGTAACCTCAAAGACAACGAGGTGGTCGACCAATCGGAGGTGTGGGGAACAGTGACGGAGATTATTAAAGCGGATGGGCGTTGCTGCAAACCGAATAAAGCCTGGTTTTGGCGGCATACCCAGTGTTTCAGAAAACCAATGTTGAAGATGCGCCGCAAATGGTGTAAGCTCAGAGGCTTGAATCCTGAATAAGTAAACAATAGAAATACAATAAGTTATGAAAACTAGAAAAGGTTTTGTCTTGCGCTCTTTGGGAAGAGAGTACATTTTGGTGGCCGAAGGTCTTGAGGTTACCGATGCCAATAAAATGCTTTCGTTGAACGAATCAGCCGCTTTCCTTTGGAAAGCCGTGGAAGGCAAGGAGTTTGATGCCGATACATTAATTAATCTCTTGATGGAGGAATACGGCATCACCCGCGAGGTGGCCGAAAAAGACGTGACGCCGCTGCTCCAGATTTGGAAAAACGCTGCCGTTATCACGGATTAATCCTTTGTAGAGACGCGCCATGGCACGTCTCTACCACCATGCCATTAATATTAATAAGGTGTTCCATGTCCCAGCCCGAAACCCAATATTTTGCCTTGTTGCGCGCCGCCCTTTGGGATGCGCCTCTCTGCATCGATGGCTCCATCGACTGGGAAGCCGTCATGCAGATAGCCGAGTTCCATGGCAATAGCGTGCTATTGGCTGATTTGGCTGCGCGGATGGACGACAACGAGCCTTCGCCTCAGATGTTCAGCAGGATGCAGGCCGCCATGCGTGGCAATTTGATGCATCAGATGGATTTGAAAAAGATGCTGGTGTCGGCTTTGAAGGTGTTGCGTCAGAACAACATCGAACCAGTGTTGCTTAAGGGTTTCGGTTTGGCGATGCTTTATCCCAACCCCAATTTGCGTCAGTTCGGCGACATCGACCTTTTTGTGGGCAGGGATGGTTTTCATGAAGCCTGTAGATTGTTACGCACGATTCCTGGTGGATATAATTGGGGAGAAGAAATGGAATCGGTTAAGCATTATACCATCGAATTTGGTCATCATCCCATGGAAATCCATTGCGTCAGTGCGGATGTGGATCACGCTAAGGAAGCCGAAGTCTATGCCGCCATGGAACGTGATGGTTTGGTAGACAATGTCCAACATGTTGATTACGAAGGTCTGGAAATCATTATCCCTTCCAAGGAGTTCATGGCCTTTTTCACTTTCTTCCACGCTTGGCACCATTTCCTGACCACGGGCGTGGGTTGGCGGCAGATTTCTGATGTGGCCATGACCCTTCATGCCTATCATGGGCAGTTGGACTGCGACAAGTTGCACCAATGGCTCGTCGACATGCATCTGATGAAGCCTTGGCAGGCTTTCGGCTATTTGATAGTGGAGCAGCTCGGTCTTCCCGAGGCGGAGATGCCCTTCCATGATGCCTCAAGTCGTCGCACGGCACGACGTCTCTACCGTAATGTGATGAAAGTAGGCAACTTTAAACGGACGAGCAATTTCAAACTCAAGAAACCCAAAGGTCGTATTGGGCACAAGGTACATGCTTTCCTATGCATTTTCGTTGATTTCTTTTATCGCGTGGGCGTGTTCCCTACCCATGCTTTCAGAGAGATGGGGGTCGCTTTAAGGATGGCTTTGAAAAAAAACGTGCAAAAAAAGTAATTTTTTAGCGCTTGGAATGAATTAATTATGTATTTTTGCAGCGTCAAAAGTGTGAAATATAGACAGAAAAACAAGTAATTAACAATAAATCAAACAATTAAAAACTAAGCAAAATGAAAAAGATGAACAAGATTTACGAGGCTCCTGCAGCTGAAGTGATTGAAATGGTGAACAACACTGCCGTGTTGATGATTACAGGTGGTAATCAACCTAATATGCCTAATGGTGATAGTAATTAATGGATTAAGAATCATCCTGCATAGTAATGATTAGGAGTAAGAAATCATAAGTAAAACAAATAATAGTAATTTTAAAATGAAAAAGACGTATAGAATGTTTAGCATGCTGTGCATGATGGGCGCTGTGGCCTTCCTTGCCAGTTCCTGCAACAAAAACGACCAGAAATCTTCTGTTTCAATCGGCCTTCCTGCTGCTTTCCAAGAAGTAAGTGCTGATGATGAAAAGCTCTATGTTGATTTCAACGATGGCAATGTCTTCAAATGGAATGCCGAAGACGAAGTCATGATTTATAACCTTAATGAAAATGATGGTACCCAAACCGTGAAGGCTATCTATACCGCTGGTACCGGTGCTGAAGGTCAAGTCCTTGCCAATTTTGATGGTGACGACCTGGGTAATCCGCAAGGCCACTACTTCGTTTTCTTCCCTGTCAACAAAGTTGAAGGTGCTACGGATGCTCTCGATGCCAACAACTATCAGACTTTCCGCGTGTTTGACACTCAAGAATACACTTTGGTTAATGGTAACCCCACTGTGGACAAGAAGAGTTTGGCCGCTGCTTGCGAGGTTAACAGCATGAACGAGCCTTTCACCTTGAATCACATCTTTGGTGTGTGCCGTCTGAGACTTAAGGGTGATAAGACTGTCACCAGAATCGAGTTGACCGATGAACATCATGGTCTTGCTGGTACTGTGGGTATGAAGCTTCACGAAGTGAACATGGCCAAGTTCCAGGACTTGATGGATAAGTATACCCTTGCCACCGATCTTCAGTCAGGTATGAATCCTGCTTTCGTTAGTGCTTGGAATACTTACAGACAAGAGCTGGGTTACACTTCTAATGCCGAAAGTCACACGATTGCACTTACCTTCACCAATGGTGGTGTTCAGTTGAACAGCGATTATACTCCTTTCTATATCACAGTGCGTCCGGGTGCTTTCATCGACGGTTTCAAAGTCAAAGTTTATTATGATGATAACACCGACAAGACCTTTGAGAAGTACAACCATCCCAAGACTTCTTACAGAATCAGAGCGGGTTATGTCACAAGCTTCAAAATTGATGTGAATACTGAAAATTAATCAACCGCAAGGTTGTCAAATAAAAAAGCGCTTCCTTCGAGGAGGCGCTTTTTTTGTGCCCTTTTGTAGAGACGCACCACCTGGCGTTAGCGCATAAAAAAAGAGACGCAAGATTTGCGTCTCTACAGGTGTGGTACCGACGGGAATCGAACCAGTGACACGAGGATTTTCAGTCCTCTGCTCTACCAACTGAGCTACGGTACCTCCTTTTGCGGCTGCAAAAATACGACAAAAATCCGTATTGGCAAGGAAAAATCTTCAAAAATTGAGATTTTTTTATTTTTGCAATTGTTTTACATTGATATTCAGTAAGATAACAAGTTGTGCTTGTAATTATGACAATAAAAACTTGCTCAACGAGTTAAAAAATCGGATATTTGCACGCTCTTAACCCCTAAAAGAGGGAAGGGAAGAGCATGCAAAAGATAAGGTTGTTTATGAGAATATCTTTGATTAAAATAATATTACTCGTTTGTCTGCTGGCGGGTCTAGGTCTTGCTGCCAAGGCTCAAGCCGATGTCGACTCTCCCTATTCGCTGTTTGGCATCGGTCAGGTGAACGCCCGTTCGATGAATGTCAGGCTGAAAGGCATGGGTGGTGTGGCCAATGCCATGTATGGGGGCGGCCTCATTAATGCTGAGAATCCGGCTACGTATGCCAAGATCGACTCATTGTCTTTCCTTTTCGATGCAGGATTCTATTTTAAGACCTCTACATTCAGCACCTCGAGCTTTTCAGAAAAGGCAAACAATGCCTCATTTGACCATGTGACGATGGCTTTCGGTCTGATGCCATGGTGGAAGATGGCTGTCGGCGCCCAGCCATTCACTACATCGGGCTACAATATGTTGGTTGACGGCATTGAGCCCGGCATCGGTAGAACCGTCACACGTTTCAAAGGTAGTGGAGGTCTTAATCAGGTTTTCTGGGGCAACGCCTTTAAGATTGGTAAGCACTTTGCCGTGGGTGCCAATGCATATTATGTGTTTGGCAATAGCCAAGCCGAGACCTCACTTTATTTTCCCGACTCGGCTTATTACATTGGTTCGCGTCGTAGCGTTGATGTGATGGTACGTTCCTTCATGTTTGATTACGGCCTGTTGTTCAACACGAATGTGGGCGATGATATGCAATTGGGTTTGGGTCTTACCTACACCCAAAAGATTAATCTGAATGGTGAGCAGACACTGTTCATCCGCTCGTTTGAAGAAGATATCGACACGGAGATTGAGTATCTGATCGACACGGTAGACTATGGCGTCAGCAAGATGAAGACTACAATACCGCATGGTTTTGGTGTGGGTGTGTCGTTGCAAAAGGACAAGGCTTGGGCGATTGGTGCTGACTTTAACTGGACGCAGTGGTCTAAATTTGCCCGTCAAGGTAAGTCGGAGGGTTTGCAAGACTCTTGGATTGCTTCGATTGGTGCAGAGTTCACGCCTAAGCATACCTCTATCTCTGGATATTTCACCCGTGTCACCTATCGTTTCGGTGGCTTCTATGAGAATGGCTTCATCAGCCTGCCTGGAAACGATGGACTAGACCATTCCATTAATAGGATAGGCGTCACTGCGGGCATGTCACTTCCGTTGCCCCGTACACAATCGAAAGTCAACTTGGCCTTGGAAGCGGGTCAATACGGTACTCGCGAAGGCGGTTTGATACAAGAACGCTATGCCAAAGCAAGCGTTGGCATTTCGGTGTTTGAATACTGGTTTATGAAGCGTAAGTACAAATAAGAAAATCCGTTGCCGATTTTTTGGAATGATATTTGAACAAGAGCAAATAAGTCTAACACTAAAAATAAGAAAGAGATGAAAACGAAAAGATTAATGATGATTGCCGTTATCTTTGGAATGGCAATGAGCGTATCCGCCCAAGAGGTGGCAGAGTCGAAGTACGGAACCGACAGTGTTGCGTGCGTGACCAACCTGTCCATTTATGGTGAGGCATACAAGCAGTGGGAAGCAGCCAAGTTTGCTCCGGAAGCTGCCACTGCGGAGATGGTCAACGCTTGGAGAGAGGTCTTCCTCAATTGCCCCCGTTCTAGTCAACTTATCTACACGAGAGGTGAGAAGATCATGGACTACTTCATTCGCAAAAACCCCGCCCAGAAAGATACTTACATCGACACCATCTGCATGCTGATGGACAACAGAGCCCAATATTTCCCGATTGATTCGAAGACGGGCAAGTCGCAGGTGGCCGGTATCATGGGCCGTAAGGGCTTACTCATCTACACTTACAACAAGAACCGCTATGAAGAGGCCTACAACATCCTAAAAGACGCTGTAGCCCTTGATGCCTCACAGTTGCAAGGTGCCTACATTGACGCCTATTTCAAGGCCACTATTGACATGGTGAACAATGGTAAGGCTGAGAAGATGACCATCATCAATGTCTATCAGGAACTCTCTGAGGTGCTTGATAACAACATCGGTGCCTTGGCTGCTACGGAAGCCGAACTGCAGACTGCTCGTGAAGAGGCTCTTGCTTCCCAAGATACTGAGGCTGTGGCTGGATTCGACAAGCAGATTGAGAAGAACGAGAAGAACATCAACATCAACAAGGGTGTGAAGAACAACCTTGACAACCTGTTCCAACCCTATGCCTCTTGCGAAGACCTGATCAAAGTGTTCAGCGCAAAGATGGCCGAGACACCCGACGATGTGGTTTTGCTCAAGCGTATCACCACCATCCTTGATAAGAAGGACTGCACGGACAACAAGCTCTTCCTGGATGCCGCCGTCAGACTTAACGAGCTGGAGCCCAGCCCCGAGGCTTCATATAGCTTGGGCATCAAGTTCTTCAAGGACAAGAAGTATAGCGATGCCGCCACCTTCTTTGACCAAGCCACGAAGACCGACAACAACGACCGTAAGTATCGTGCCTACCGTAACTTGGCCATGTGCTACCAGAATATGGGTAGTTTGGGCAGAGCCCGCGATATCGCCAGAAGAGCCGCTCAGGTTGACCCGACGGCTGGCGAGCCTTACCTTATCATCGCTCAGCTCTATGCCTCAAGTGCTTCGCAGTTCAGCGGTGACATCGAAAGCAAAGCTGTGTATTGGGCCGCTGTCGACAAGTGCATCAAGGCCAAGTCTATCGACCCCTCAATCGCCGACAGAGCCAACCGTATGATTAGCTCTTACACCGCAGCCTTCCCGTCGATGGAGACCATCTTCTTCAACGACTACAGCGAGGGTCAGTCCTTCCAGGTCGGCGGCTGGATTGGTGAAACCACCACCATCAGAGCCAGAAAGTAATTGAAAAACATCCTGAAAATAGGAATCCTACTCAACATCACAGCCTTCGTGGCTGTGATGTTGTTTTCGTGTTCCAACCCCGATGCCCTCGTGCAAGCAATGGGGTCGGACGACACGCTGTCGGGTATCATCGCTGATAGCGTGGTTTTCTATCGTAGCGACTCGGGCAGAATTAGCCTTGAGCTACACACGCCGCGTATGATACGCATGGAGACGGAAGATGACATCATGGAGTTTCCTTTGGGTTTCGATGTCTATATGTATGACAAAGGAAAGAAAACCACCGAACTTCATGCCGACTATGGCAAACACTATGGCAAAAGGGAGCTGATTGAAGCCTTTGGCAACGTTGTTGTGCAGAACTTCGGCAGCAAGGAGACCATGTACTCAGACAAATTCTTTTGGTATCAGGACAAAAAGTTGATACGTACCCGGTCCCATGTCAAAATTGTGACGCCAGACAAGCAGATTGAGGCCGACAGTCTTGTGGCGGCAGATGATTTTTCGGAATACACGATGTATTCGGGCAGTGCCCTGCTCGATGTCGACGAGGAGGAATGAGCCATGAACAGTTGGATTGTCGTTGCCGTCACTTTGTTCTTCTCCGCCCTTTGTTCGGGACTTGAGATTGCCTTCAACAGCATCAACCGCCTGCAGCTTGAGGTGGAGTTGACCAAAAACACTTTCTCGGCCAAAATTATAAGGCTGTTTCTGAAGGATCAGTCCCGCTTTCTCACTTCGCTCCTTTTGGGTAACAACATCGCACTCATCATCTATGGCATGAGCATGTCGCAGTTGCTTGACGGCCCGGTCAACCATTGGCTGCAGTATATTTCTTTCGACAACGACATCATGATATTGTTGGTGAAGACCATTCTTGCCACACTGCTTGTGCTGTTGGTGGCCGAGTTTCTGCCCAAGATGCTGTTTCGCATTAATCCCAATGCCATCCTGTCGTTCTTTGCCTTGCCTACCTTCATCTGTTATTGCCTGCTCTATCCATTGATTCTTGTCTATACAGGCATCTCGGAGTTTATCATTCGTTATATCCTGCGTTTAAAGGTAGATAGGCAGGAGTATAGGTTTTCCACGGTCGACCTCAACGACTACATTGCTGAATATGCCGACCCCGAGGAAGCTGACGAAGACATGCAACAGGAGATACAGCTGTTTCAGAACGTGATGGAATTTCGTTCGGTGAAACTGCGCGAGTGCATGGGACCGCGCAACGAGATTGAGTCGGTGAAGCTGACCGACAGCATCGAAGCCGTGAAAGCCCGTTTTGAAGAGACCAAGCATTCGAAACTGATAGTGATTGGAGAGAGCATCGATGATATTGTGGGCTATGTACACCTGAATGATGTGGTGCGAGCCGTGGCCGAGCATCGTGAGGCAACTTTGGCTGACCTCATCCGCAAAATTGACTTCTTTCCCGAGACCTATACCGCCGACCGGCTTTTGAAGCATTTTATCCAACACCGTCAAGGCGTTGCGGCTGTTGTCGACGAGTTTGGTGGCACTGCTGGCATCGTTACTATGGAGGATGTGGTGGAGGAGATTTTTGGTGAGATTGACGATGAATACGATGTGGAAGAGGAAGTGGAAAAGGTGGTGGACGACAATACTTTCGTTTTCTCAGCCCGACTTGAAATAGATTACCTTAATGATACATACAAGCTCAACCTGCCTGTTTCCGACGATTACGAGACTCTGGCGGGTATGATTCTGCATTATTGTGAGAGCATACCCGAACAAGGTCAAGAGTTACAAATCGGCGATTATCGCGTGAAAATCCTGAAAGCTTCCCACATGAAATTGGATGAGGTGGAATTACAAATCAAGAATAATTGATTGATTTCCAGTTTGTTTTAAATACAAATTGCAAGAATTATTGTTGTTGAAAAATAAAAATTGAACATTTGTCATTACGAGTTGAAATCTTTACTAAATTTGCACGCTCAAATTTGAAGTTTAATTTAAGAAAAAGATAGAATTATGTCAGCAATTGAAAAAATTAGAAGACACCCAGGTCTGCTTATCACAATCATTGGTATTGCATTGTTGGTGTTTGTTTTGGAAGCCCTCTTTGAAAGTCAGGGATCGAGGTCTAATGGTCCCAGCGTTGCGGTCGTTGATGGCGACAAGATTTCGCTGAAAGAATTTGAGGAAGCCAAGGAAAGGAATGTCGGAGGCAGAAATAACCTCACTTCCGCCCAGACATACGAAATCTCCAATGGTACACTTGATCAGATAATCAAGGATAACATCATGAATAAGGAGTATGAAGCCGCTGGCTTCGATGTCACCACCGATGAGCTCATGGATCAGTTGACCGGTGAAAAGCCGCATCCTTGGGCTGTTCAGAACTTTGGTGACGGTAAAGGTGGTGTCGATAAGAAACGTGTAAACGAATACCTCCAGAACTTGGGTAGTATGCCGACAGAGTATTACAACCAATGGGTTGAAATTGAAAAGTACTTGAAGAAGAACCGTTTGGAGCAAAAGTTCGACAACTTGGTGAAGGCTTCCTACTTCCTTCCCACGCCTTTGGCTAAGAAATACTATGAGAACAAGAATATGAAGGCTTCAGCTGATGTCATTGCCTTGCGTTATAGCACCATCCAGGATTCGACGGTAACAGTGACCGAGGCTGACAAGAAGGCTTTCTATGAGGAGAATAAGTCTCGCTACGAAATGATTGAAACCCGCGACATAGAGTATGTCGTGTTCGATATTGTTCCTTCGTTGGAAGACCGCCAGGCCGTTTTGAAGACTGTGCAGGATTTGAAGCCTCAATTTGAAGCTACGGAAGATCCTATCGCTTTTGTGAACGACAACTACTACTCTTCAAAACGTTACGACAGCACTTGGCTGGGCAGCAAAGATGTCCCCGAAGTGATTGAGAAAGCCATCTTTGAAAACGGTAATGGTGTGGGTTATGTGTATGGCCCATACGAAGATGAAAATGCCTTTAATCTGGTTCGTATCGTTGAAATGGAAGACCGCATCGACTCGTTGCGTGCCAGCCATATCCTGATTAGCTACAAGGGTGCTACGATGAGCAGTGATACTGTGACCACCAAAGAACAGGCCGAAGCCAAAGCCAACGAACTGCTGGCACAACTGAAAGCTTCCAAGGAAAAGGATGAATTGTTTGCCTCTTTGGCCAAAGAATACAACAGCGATGGTACAAAGGAAAAAGGTGGTGACCTTGATTGGTTCCAGAATGGAGCCATGGTTCCAGAGTTCAATCAATATGTTCTCGACAACCCCGAAGGTTCGATGGGTGTCGTGGAAACTCCCTTCGGTTACCATGTTGTAAAGGTCACTGGTAAGACCGACCCTCGTCCCCACGTACGTTTGGCCTATGTGCAGCAGGATATCACTGTTTCGGAAAAGACCCGTCTGAACATTTATGCCGATGCCAATACGTTTGTGACGAATAACAGAACCTACGACCAGTTCAACAAGACCATAGAAGAACAAGGTCTGACAAAGCGTACCATGGAAGCTATGGATAAGTCGACCTATCAAATCACTGGTCTCGAGAATCCTCGTGAGATTGTACGTTGGGCTTTTGATGAGAAGACCAAGAAGGGCGACATTTCTGATAAGATTTTCGAACTCGATAACAAACAGTTGGTTATCGCTGCTTTGACAGGTGTTACTCACGAAGGTGATGCTCCTATGGATGGCGTTCTTGAACGTGGTAAATATCAACTTCTCAACAAGAAGAAGGGTGAGATGGCCGTTGAGAAGATGAAGGCTTGTGGCAACGATGTTAACAGGATGATTAGCGAACTCGGTGCTGAATCTACGACGGTCTCTGATGTCAATATCGAGGCGCGTGTGCTGAGTAACTTCGGCGTTGAAGCCGACATTGTCGGTACTATCCTTGGCATGAAGGAAGGTCAAGAGGTTGGCCCTGTGGCCGGCAATACCACCGCTTTCATCATCAAGAATGTGAAGTTTACTCTTCCCGCTGAGACCAACGACTATAGTAGTATCGTCAGGGAAAAGACTAGCCAATTCACCAACCGTTCGATGAACAACGGCGTGTTCAATGCGCTGAAAAAGCAGGTGAAGATTAAGGACAACAGAACCGAGGTTTTCTAAATCATAGGTTTTTTAGTCCATTAGTAAAAAGGTGTGTCGGATGAGCTCGGCGCACCTTTTTTGCATCTGCATAATAAGTAAGCCATGTTCTCGTTATGACATTGAATATACTAGATTATTAATAAACTTATCCAAATGAAACAATTGAAATACTATTTATTGTTCGCGGCAGTGGCTTTATCCATCGTTGGCTGCCGTAAAACCGTTGAAGTGTCGTTTGATACTACCGCACAAGAGCTTGACGCTCAAGGTGGATCAATTGAGTTGGCATTGAAGTCGAATGGAGACTGGACTATCAACCCTGTCGAGGAATGGATCACTGTTTCTCCTATGTCAGGCAATGGCGATGCTACACTGACCCTCACTGCTGAGGTGAATGCTACCGGTGAGGTACGTTCGGCAGAAATCAAAGCCGTGTCGAAGGACAATACAGCTTCTGTTAAGGTGACGCAGCAAGCTGTTGCGGACCAGCAGTATTACCTTTCAGTGACACCCAAGCAATATGAATGTGGCGATGATGGCGGCGAGTTTGTCGTCGAAGTGTCGTCAAACATTGACTGGACGGTTACGTCACCCGAATGGATTACCTGTTCAGTGACGGAAGGCAGCAACAACGTTTCGGTCACTTTGACCGTCAACGCAATTGACGGAGAGTTCAATGAATTGCGTGAGGCCGATGTGTGCTTTGGCAGTTTGCTTGCTAGCGATACGGTGCATGTCATTCAACGACTCGATCCAGTGCTGAGCATTGACGTTACGCCAGGAAATCTTGAATATGTGTGTACGGGCGAAACAAAAACTGTATCTGTGTTTACTGAGGACTCTTGGACGGCTACAGTGGAAGAAGATTGGGTGGTCTTGAGCCAAACCGAAGGTCAGGGTGATGCCGAAATTAGCGTGACCTTGGGTGAAAACCCAATCTATGAACCGCGTAGAGCCAATGTGCTTTTCATGACGGCTGGTGGTGTCCAGGCTTTACTTTCCATCAGACAAGAAGCTTCCCCAGACCCGCATTTTCTTGAGGTCTCGCCGTTAGAGATTAGTTTTGGGAAGGAAGGCGGTGAAAGGGACATCAACATCGGTTGTGATATTGATTGGTTGTTTGACCTCGACTGTGAGTGGCTGTCGCTTTCGCAACTGTCGGGAACAGGGAACTCCACAGTGGTGTTGACAGCTGAACCGAATTTGTTGACAGAACCGAGGTCTGCTGTGTTTCATATTAAATCTCGCAATTTGTTTTATGAGCTTACCGTTAACCAAGCAGCCGGCGACATTCCGCTTGAAGTCAGCTTTGGAACCGATACCTTGTTTGTGGCCTATATGGGAGGAGTGCATCATGTTGAGTTGACTTCCAATACTTCGTGGCAGCTACAAGCCAGTGGATGGGTTGATTGGATAATCGCTAGTACGGGGCAAGGTGATGCCTCGTTTGATATCATTGTGGATAGCAACACTGATCCGGACGAAAGAATTGGTTTTTTGAACGCCATACATGCCGGTGAGGTGCTAGCCACTTTAGTCATCGTTCAAGAAGGCAGGCCTAACTTGTTGGAGACAGACATTACTCTACTTGATGTTCGTCCCGAGGGCGGCAATTTTGAGGTTAATGTGACGGCCAATCAATCGTGGACGGTGCTTGCTGACGTGGATTGGTTGCATTGTAATCCGCAGAGTGGCTCTGGTAATGGCAGCTTCACTGTCACGGTGGATGCCATGGTTTCGACCCGACCTCGTGAAGGACATATTAAATTGAACGGGGCAACAGGGGTTTTTGTAATGATTACTGTAAGTCAACATTAAAAAGAAAAAGGGAGCGAAGCTCTCCTTTTTCTTTTTAGAATCCCATCCCGAACCAATACCAGAATTTATTTTCCATTTCTTTCCAAGCTTGTCGCGTTGAAGCGGCAAAGTCAGAAGTGTATTGGTTGAGGACTTCTGTGGCTTCCTTGTTTTTGCCTTCAGCAATCAGCGCTTTGACTTTGGTTTCGATGGCAGGAATCTCATCGAAAGCCTTTTGCTCAAAGCGGTTGGCGTTGTCCATCAAAGTCTTTTTGGTGCGGCCCCATTGCACAGTGGCCAGTTTGTTGGCCTTGCGGTAGTGCCAAATCCAAGCCTCCTCGCGGTAACGCAGCTGGCCGCATTTGTCGAAACCTTCGGGCAAGGTGGTGGAGCCTGAGAAGATGGGGATGCGCGGGCTTTGGCCAGGGTTGTCGCAGGCCATCCAGCAGATGGCGCCGATTTCGTCGGGCATCCAGCTGCGGCATTGGATGATGTGGTGGTAGCTGCTCCAAGCCACGGCCACGGTGCGTTGGAAGTTGATGGTGCCGGGAGCCAAGTAATTAATGGTGTTCATCATAGCGCTGCCTACCCAAGGGTTGGCCACAGGGCTGATGATGGTGTCTTCGACTATTGAGCCGTCGTCCTGGCGTTTCTTGGCAACCATCTTCACGTTGCGGGTCATGTCCATGTCGGTGCCTTCGTATGTGCTGCGGAAGAGTTCCATCACCTTGCGCACGTCGACGTTCTCATCGGGTTTCACCGAGAAGGGCAGCTCGGGCATATCGCGGTTGAGGTTCAATGAAGGTGCCAGCTGGCTGAGGATGAAAAACTCGCGGTCGCTGTAGTTCTTGCCGCCGCCGTAGGAAGCGCGGAAAGCCTTCCAGAAGATGAATTCACCCTTGCCGTCCCAGAGGCCGTATTTCTTTGCCACGGCTTCGCAGTTGTCGGAGCAGTAAAAGTCCTTGCTCTTGCGTTCCAGTTTGCCGATGCGGGCGATATTGGCGCTGACGCCCACCTCGTCGTCGGGAATGCGTTTGGCAGCCCACACGCCTCCGATTTTGTCGGGACCTTCGCCGAGGATTTCCATCTGCCACACCTCGTTCTTATCGGCGATGGTGATACATTCACCGCCGTCGCCGTAACCGTATTCCTTCACCAGCTTGCCGATGAGTTGTATGGCGTCGCGGGCGTTGTCGCAGCGCATCAAAGCCACGCGCTCCAGTTCCTCGATCATGAACATGCCTTTCTTGTTGACCAAGGTGTCGGGACCCGAGAAGGTGGTCTCGCCTATGGCCAGCTGTTTTTCATTAAGGCAGGGATAGGCCGTGTTGAGATAGGCGTAGGTGTGGGCTACTTGAGGGATTTCTCCTGCCAGTTCCACGTTGCGGTTGTCGAAGGGGTCTTCGGTGTGCATGGTGCCTTTGTAGACCTTGTACATCTCACCTTTCTCGTGGTCGGCGGCAGCTTCCCAGCGCATCCAGGTGCGGTAGCGGCCGTCGCAGGTGTGGGAGGTGATGACGGAGCCGTCGGTGGAGGCGTTTTTGCCCACCATGATGCTGGTGCAGCAAGCACCGACGCGTTGTTCGATTTCGTCTTGTGCCATCGTGTTGAGGCCGATAAGCAGCAAGGCGGATAGGAGTAATAATTTGAATTTAAGCATATTGATAAACTGTTTTGAATTAATTCTATTCAAGTGGTTTGTCCCTTCGACTGGGTATTATGAGAGTCCAAAAATAAGAAAGAAAACGGTAGGTTTTGAGGTTTGGGAGTAAAAATCTGTCTTATTCCCAAAACAATTCCTCCGCCACGCCATCGGCGAAGAGCATCTGTTGGTCGGTGAGGTAGAGGAATTCTCTTGTCTTGGAGAGTTTTCCTTGGGCAATCAAAGGCTGTGCGTGTTGTTCGCAGTAAGTCGAAAACCGTTCGCCCATCTCGCGTTTCAACCATTTCAGGTCGATGCCCCAATGGGTGCGGAGACGGAGCATGACGTATTCGTTGTAGAGTTGTTCTGGGGATAATTGTTCTTTTTCTTGAAGCGAGTTGTCTGGATTGCTTCGTTCCTCGTAAATCGGAGATTCGACGAAGTCAATGCGCAAAGCGTTACAGTATTGTTCAATATTGGTCACATTCCATTGTCGTGATCTTCCATCAAAGGAATGCGCTGAAGGCCCGAAGCCTGCATAGGGTGTGCCGAACCAATAGCTGGCATTGTGTTTGGAGTGCGTGCCACGTTGGCAGAAATTGGAGATTTCATAATGTAGAAATCCGTTTTCTTTGGTGCGGCGGCAGAGGATGTCATAGTCGCGCAGGGCATCTTCATCATCTATGGGCAAAGCCTTGTCCTGTTCAATTTGCTTCGTTAGGATGGAGTTAGGCTCCAAGGTGAGGGCATAGGCTGAGAGGTGGGGAAGATCCATCTCGAAGAAAAGGTCAAGGTTACAGTTCCATTGTTCGGCATTCGAAGTGGGAAGGCCATAGATGAGGTCAATGCTGATGTTGCTGAAGCCGGCCTGCTTGGCCCATGCTATGCTTTGACGAGCGTGAATGGAGTCGTGGCGACGGCTCAAGTATTTCAAGTCGTTGTCGAAGAAGCTTTGGATGCCGATGCTGAGGCGGTTGATGCCAATGCTACGCAAACCTTCAAGGTACTCCAACGACAGCGTATCGGGGTTGACTTCGAGGGTGATTTCGGCATTGTCGGCAACAGGATAGTGCATATTAATAAGGTGCAGCAGCTTGTTGATTTCCGCTACGCTGAGCAACGAGGGCGTGCCACCGCCGAAATAGATGGTGTTGATGGATGCTCCGCTCAAATAGGCTTTGCGAAGGACGATTTCCTGCTTGAGCGCCTCCAAAAACCTTTCTTTCAGTTTTAGTGAAGGCACGGAATAGAAGCCACAATAGCCGCATTTTGAGTTGCAGAAGGGAATATGGATGTAGAGGCCTGCCATAACAAAAAAAGCCCCGCTCGAGCGGGGCTTTTTTACTATACTAGATTATTTCTTTTCGCACTTCTTGCAACCGCCGAGGCATCTGTAGACGAGGCCGCCGAGGCAGGCACCTACCAAAGGAGCTGCGATGAAGACCCACAGTTGCTTCAAAGCCAGAGGATTCTCAGAGAAGAAAGCGACGCCGAGTGAACGGGCGGGGTTGACCGAGGTGTTGGTCAGCGGGATGCTGATGAGGTGGATGAGCACCAGGGTGAGACCGATGGCCAGACCGCCGAATTTGCCATTGGCGTGACGGTCGTCGGTGACGCCGAGGATGACCAGCAGGAACACGAAGGTCAGGACAGCTTCGATGAGGAAGGCACTGAGCAGGTTGGTCTGCACATAACCGTTGGCAACGTCAGTCTCGCTGAAGAAGTCGCCGAAGCCATTGGCTGCGAAAGTGCCGATTTCCATTCCGCTTTGCTTGGCGATGAGGAACAGCAGGGCACCAGCGGCAAAACCGCCGATGATTTGTGCTACCCAATAAATGATCATGTCTTTCAGGCTCATGCGGCCGTTGGCCCAAACGCCGAAACTGACGGCGGGGTTGAGGTGGGCACCAGAGATGTGTCCGACCCCGTAGGCCATGGCAATCACGGTGAGACCGAAGGCGAGGGCTACGCCTAAGAATTTGACGTTGCCACTAGCGAAAATAGCAGTGCCGCAACCGCCAAACACCAAAACGAATGTGCCGATCAATTCGGCGAAGAATTTGTTAGCTGTTTTCATAATGCTTGAATTTTTAAAGTTTATAAGATTAACAAGTCGTTTTAATGACGCAAACGTACAAAAAAAAGTAATTGGTACAACAATGGTATTTGTTTTTTTGTTTACTTTGCACCTATGAAAAAAGCAATTACACTCATTTTCGCTCTGCTGGCTGTTGTTTCAATGATGGCTCAGGAGAGCCATTCTTACCAATTCACGCTTGAGGACTGCCTGCGTTTTGCCGTGGCCAACAGTTATGAGCGCAGGTCGATGGAACTGACAGGTCAGTCGCTGGAGACCACTTACGAACAGTCGAAACAACAAAGATTGCCCAGTGTAAGTGCCTCGGTCGGGCAAAATATCTCGAACAATGAGAATGGTTGGTCCACTTCGGGCAGCGTGGGCGTGGGCTCCTCGGTGACGATTTACCAAGGCGGCAACATCAACAACACCATTGAGCAGAACCGCCTGAACATGGAACGCAACACCGTGCAGCTGCAGCGTTACGACAACCAACTCACCACGCAGATTTTGCAGAGTTTCCTCACCATTTTGGGCAATCAGGAACTGATCAAATACCAACAGGAAGTGCTCAACACCAGCCGCGAGCAGCTGAAACAGGGTCAGGCGCGCCATAAGGTGGGCACCATCCTTGAGAGCGACTTGCTGTTGTTGGAATCGCAGTACTATAGCGACTCGAACAACGTGGTTGACACGCGTATCAACATTGAGAACAACTTGCTGGATTTGAAGGTGTTACTCTCCATGGATCCGACTGATGACCTGGAAATCATCTCTCCCAATACCGATAACTTGGATGCCTTGAAGGAGAGCCTCCCGACTGAGGAAGAAGCCATCAATCAGGCCATGGAATACATGCCCGACTTGCGCATAGGTGACTATGACATCCGTCTGGCTGAAAAGAGCGTTGACATGGCGCGAGGCAACTATTTTCCGTCCATTTCGGCCAATGCCAACGTGGGCATGGGTATGTTGTCGCTTGACGGTAACGGCAACATGAAATGGTACGGCACGCCGACCGAGTCGTTGGGCATCTCGATGAGCATTCCGATATATAGCCGTGGACAAACCAAAGCCAACGTGAAGAAAAGCCGCATCGCCTTGGAGCAGGCTCGGCTGGACTACGAGCAGTCGACCTTGTCGGTACGCCAGACCGTGGTGCAGGCTTATCGTAATGTGGTTTCGGCCTTCAACGCTTACAAGGTCTCGCAGGTCAAGGAGAATGCCTATAGCAAGAGCTTCAACGCTTACAACATGCAGTATCAGTATGGCAGCATCACCACGGTGGAGTTGCTACAACAGCAAAACAATTATCTGAATGCTTTAAATTCCTATATCCAAAATAAGTATTCCCTGTTGATGAAACGGAAGATTTTGGACATCTACATGGGCAAACAAATAGAATTGTAAGTTTAGAATTGTAGGGCTGTCACATTGTGGCAGCCGTAAAAAAAGGAAAATCGAAAAACACGATATATGAAAAAGAAACGTAAAATATGGCTGATCATCCTGGCAGTTGCAGTCGTGGCCATCGCCGCGATAGTGGTTGTGAAGGTGACGAAGTCGGCCAACAAGGAATTGGTGATCCGAACCCATGTGGTGGAGGAGTATACCGTTGAGAACACCGTCACCGCGACGGGTACCATCGAGCCGGTAGAGACCGTGGAAGTCGGTACGCAGGTGTCGGGCAAGGTGGAAAAAATCTACGTCGACTATAATGACGTGGTAAAGAAAGGTCAGCTGATGGCTGAGTTGGACAAGCAGACGCTCAACCAGAGCCTCAGCCGCGCCAAGGCCAGCCTCACCTCGTCTCAGAGCCAGCTCAACTACGCTAAACTTAGTTATGAGCGCACGAAACAACTCTATGAGGCGAATGCCGCCACCTTGGCCGCTTACCAAGAGGCACAGAACACCTATACGCAGGCGCAGATGAGTATGAAGAACGCGCAAGCTTCCTACGACCAGGCTCGTGTCGACTTGGCTTATGCTGAAATCTATTCGCCCATTGACGGCATCGTGCTCGACCGCGCGGTGGAGGTGGGGCAGACGGTAGCCGCCTCATTCAGTACGCCCACGTTGTTTACCTTGGCTAACGACCTGACCAAGATGCAGGTGGAAGCCGACGTCGACGAAGCCGACATCGGGCAGGTGAAAACGGGACAGCGGGTGACCTTCACCGTGGATGCTTATATGGATGACGTGTTTGACGGCACCGTGAATCAGATTCGCATGAAGCCCACCACCACGAGCAATGTGGTGACCTACACCGTCATCATCGACGCACCCAACCCTGACCAGAAGCTCTTCCCTGGCATGACTGCCAGTGTGACCATCGTCACAGAGGAGGAGACGGGTCTGGCTGTGCCTGCAGAGGCTTTCAACTTCACGCCTGACGAAACGGTACGCAAAGCCCTGAGCAAGCCTGAGAAACCCGAAGGGCAGATGGAGCCGCCTCAAGGCGAGCAGCCTAAGATGGACGGAAGGGCCATGTCAAGCCGTAACATGGTTTGGATAAAGAAAGGCGGCAGCATCATGCCGTGTCCCGTCAAGGTGGGGATGAGCGATGGTGCCTATAAGATTATTGAACAAGGTGTACAGGCGGGCGACTCAGTGGTGCTTTCGGCGCAGTATGTTGCCAAGGAGAAAGCCGTGAAGAAAGGTGAGAATCCTTTTATGCCAGGCCCTCCCGGTAAGGATAAGAACAAGAGCAACGACAAAAGCAAGGGCGGTAGCGCTCCTAGCGGACCACCGATGTAATCTTTATCGTCATGAATGCGCAATCTATCATCAAGGTTGAGAACCTCAAGCGGACCTTTGTCGTTGGCAGTGAGGAGGTGCATGCCCTCAAGGGCGTGTCGTTCGACATTTTCCAGGGCGAGTTTGTGAGCATCATGGGCTCGTCGGGCAGTGGCAAGTCGACCTTGCTTAATATCCTTGGGTGCCTCGACCAACCCACTTCAGGCGAGTATTACATTGACGGCATTTCAATCAGGGAAAAGACCAAAAACGAGCTGTCGGAAATTCGCAACCGCAAGATTGGCTTTGTGTTTCAGTCCTACAACCTCTTGCCGCGTACTTCGGCCTTGGAGAACGTTGAACTGCCTTTGGTGTATAATCCCGATGTGTCGCATCGCGAGCGTCACGAGAAAGCGCAACATGCCTTGGAACTGGTGGGTTTGAAAGACCGTATGGGACACATGCCCAACCAACTCTCGGGTGGTCAGCAGCAACGTGTGGCCATCGCCCGAGCTTTGGTTAACGACCCCGTCATCGTACTGGCTGACGAAGCCACGGGTAACCTCGACACTCGCACCTCATACGAAATCATGAGTCTCTTCCAGAGCCTTCACGAACAGGGCAAGACCATTGCTTTCGTGACGCATGAGTCCGACATTGCGGTGTTTACCAGTAGAACAATATTCTTGCGCGACGGACACATCCTCCGCGATGAGCCCGTGGCGACCAAATCGGCGGCGGAAGCGTTGGCAGCATTACCCAAAGATAACGATTATTGATATGGATATCCTGAACCTCATACGAATATCGGCGAAAGCCCTGATGCGCAACAAGACGCGCACGGCTTTATCCATGCTTGGCATCGTGATCGGCATTGCCGCCGTCATCGCGGTGGTCAACTTGGGCGAGGGACTGAAGCAGAGCACGGCCAACCAGCTTTCCGACATGGGCACCAATCTCATCATGGTGATGCGTGCCAACCAGCGTCGTGGCGGCGTGAGCATGGGCTCGAGCAATGTGCAGTCGCTTAAGGTCAGGGATTGTGAACTGATTGCCAAGGGTGCAAAGAATGTCACTATGGTCAGCCCTGTGGTGAACAGCGGCGGACAGTTGGTGAATGGTTCCAAGAACTGGTCGGGAACAGTCTATGGTGGCTCGCCTGACTATTTGGAAATCAAGAAATACGAAGTCGCCACTGGCGTCAACTTCACCGATGATGACGTGAAGAAATACGCCAAGGTCGGTTTGATAGGCCAGACCATCGTGGAGAATCTCTTCGACGATGGTGAGGATCCCATTGGAAAGACCATACGTGTGGGCGGGATGCCTTTTAAGGTCATCGGCACCTTGAAGGAACGCGGTGAGAACGGTATGGGCATGGACCAGGACGACCTTGTGGTGATGCCTTACAGCACCGTGCAGAAGCGCATGTTGGGCCAGGATTTCATCCAGCAGATTGTGTGTTCGGCAGCTTCGGAAAATGTGGCTGAGGCCGCAGTGGAGGAGATTGAGAGCATCTTGAGGGCGTCGCACAGGATTCCCGAAGGGGGCGCCGACGACTTCGAGGTACGCACCCAGCAGGAGATGCTGGAGATGATGTCGTCGATGACGGGCATGATCACCATGGTTTTAGTCGCCATCGCCTTGATTTCCTTGTTGGTGGGCTGCATCGGCATCATGAACATCATGTATGTCACCGTGACGGAGCGCACCAAGGAAATCGGTCTGCGCATGTCCATCGGCGCCAAGAACTCGGCCATCCTGATGCAGTTCCTCACTGAGAGTATCATTCTGAGTTTGATTGGTGGTGTCATCGGCTTGTTGTTGGGCATCGGCTTGTCGTATGTGGTATCCTTGGTGATGTCGATGCCGTTTATCGTCAATGTGCCGTGGATGTTTATCTCCTTCGTCTCTTGCGCCATTTTGGGTCTTATTTCGGGTTTCTTCCCCGCCCTGAAGGCCTCGCGCACCGATCCGATCAATGCTTTGCGATACGAATGATCAATCATTTGTGTGATGAATAAACCGACAATCAATACGGTCGACAACTACCTTTCGCTGAAGCGGATTGTGATGTTGTCGTTGGCCATTACGATTGCCTATTATGCCCTGTTTGCGCTGAGTCATTATTTCGGTAGACCTTCTTTTGCCAGTTCGAGCGACCAGGAAGTGGTTGAGCCGGAGAAAGAGCATGTAGTTGGGTCGAATGAATATGCCTTTGGTGAACTTCAAAAACAATGGCCAAGTCTCTTTTCGGCAGAGCGGTTTCAAGCGGGATATAGGTTTGTAAAGCCAAGATTTTCAACGATTTTACTGTTTAATGTCCCGTTCACCTTCCTGATGATCTTTTCTGTGTTTCTTTTGAACAGGAAGATTATGGGCAGGAGTTACAAGAGGAAACGTGATGAGTTGATGGTGAATATCGTTGGCTCATTGTTGCTTGCAGGCTTGTTGAGCTCGGTTTGTACGCTTGTGCAGTTGTATATCTGGCCATACGGTCCCGGGCCTCAGCGCTCGTTGATGGGCTATATCAGCCGTGGCATGTTGGGCGACTTCATGTTGGTGGCCATCGCGTTCGTTTTCAGCTATCTGCAACGTTCCCTTTATTATGAAAAGAGGATTGCTGTTGAGAACGAAACCCTTCGTGCCGAGAATCTCAACTCGCGTTACGAAGCCTTGAAAAGCCAGCTTGACCCGCATTTCCTCTTCAATTCGTTGAACACCTTGCGCTCGCTGACCGAAGATGATACTGACAAAGCTGAAGACTTCATCCAGCAGCTGTCGAGTGTGTTGCGTTACACCTTGCAAAACAAGGAAGTGGTGACTCTGGCCGAGGAGTTGGAATGTGTCCGTTCCTATTGCCTGATGATGAAGATGCGCTATGGCGACAATCTGGTTTTTGACCATGCCATCGACCATGACACCTACGACCATTATTATGTCTTGCCGCTATCCATCCAAGGGCTAATCGAAAACGCCATTAAGCACAATGTCATCTCGTCGAAGCAGCATTTGACGGTACATATCCATACGGATGACAATAATCATTTGATAATCAGCAACAAGATTCAACCAAAAATCGGCAAGGAAGAGGGGACAGGCATTGGTTTGGCTAATTTGGCGGAGCGGTATCGGATAAAATGGAACGAAAATGTTGAGATTTTTGACGATGGAACGAATTTTAGCGTAACTTTGCCTCTTAAACAAAACGGACAATCACTATGAAAGCACTGATTATTGAAGACGAAGCCATGGCTGCAAAGACGCTGAAGAAGCTTCTTGTGGAGGTCAGCCCGGGTGTTGAAATCGTTGGCATACTTGAATCCATTGAGGATAGCGTGGATTGGATTTCGAGCCATTCCATGCCTGATTTGATGTTTATGGACATTCATTTGGCTGACGGCTCGTCGTTTGCCATTTTTGAGCGCGTCGCCATCACTTGTCCGGTCATCTTCACCACGGCTTACGACGAATATGCGCTCAAGGCCTTTGAGGTGAACAGCATCGACTATTTGCTGAAGCCCATCAGCAAGGAAGCCTTGGAGCGTGCCATGAACAAATACCATGCTTTGGTGGAAAAGCCCGTAGGTAACGGCCAGATAGAAGCGCTTTTGACCCAGTTGGGCGAGAAAAAGAAATACAGAAACTATTTCTTGTTGCCCGAGCGCGACAAGTTTATCCCCTTGCCGGTCAGCAATATCGTCTACATTTATATCGATGCCAAGACGCTGAAAATCAATACGACAGACGGGAAGGTGTTCTACATGAATCACACCTTGGACGATGTGATGAGCGAGCTCGACCCGCATGAGTTCTTCCGTGCAAACCGTCAGTTTGTCGTGGCGCGTCAGTCCATCAAGGACGTGTCGGTGTGGTTTGGCAACAAGTTGGCTATCAACCTCTTTGTCGAGACACCCGAGAAGATTATCGTCAGCAAGGCGCGTGTGGCTGAGTTCAAGACTTGGTTTACGAAATAAATCCTTGATTTACAAATAGTTGAAACAACTATAGAAATTTTTTCAACAAAAAGCATTGTAGGAACGAAAAAAGGTTGTACGTTTGCACCCACAAAACGATGCTTCCGTAGCTCAGTTGGTAGAGCACCTGACTCTTAATCAGGGTGTCCAGGGTTCGACCCCCTGCGGGAGTACATGAAAGCCGCTGATATCAGCGGCTTTCTTTGTTTCAGTAAACCATATAGGCATCCAACGTCTCTGTTAATGAAATGGGGTGCCGCATTCGGGGCAGAATGACCAGTCATCGTTGGTGATGGCGTTGCCGCATTGTGGACACACCGGCCCTTCGGGTTTGGGTTTAGGCTGGGTGTCTTCAACATCCTGGGGTGCCGGGGCTCCTATTGGATTTTGTCTGTTGCTTAATACATAAAAGTCAGGCCCATTGGCATAAATGCTATGTGAAATCGGATCTGAGTTTTCAAACGGATCTGGGTTTTCGATGCTAGGTTCTTCATTGTTTTCCATACTGTTATTGCTTATTTTAAGGTGCAAAATCCTTTTGTGGCGAAGGTCTCCAAATCGCCTTTTTCGTTGACATAGATGTAATAGGCTTCCACGCCGTCCAGGCTTTCGATGAGCGGCAGCGACTTCTCCATACCCATCACCATGCAGATGGAGGCCAAAGCGTCGGCCCAGACGGAGCTTTCGGCCAACACGGTCGCGCTGAGCAGCTGATGCTCAACGGGATAGCCCGTGTTTGGGTCAATGCAATGGGAATAGCGTTTCCCGTTGCGCTCCACATATTTGCGGGTGCTGCCCGAGGTGACCAAACCCTTGTCGCGCAAAGCCACGCGGGTCTGCACCACCTGTTCCGAATCCCAATTCTCGGCAGGTTTTTCTATGCCTACAATCCATGAATCGCCGTTAGGTTTGCCACCTTTAGCCATGATTTCGCCGCCCGTGTCGACCAAGTAGTTCTTGACGCCCCGACTGTCCAAGAAAGAGGCAATCAAATCGGAGGTGTAGCCCTGCGCTATGGCGTTGAAGTCCAAAGTCATGGCAGGGTTGGCTTTGACGACTTTGCCGTTTTCAATACTGACTTTGCGATAATCAACCAGTTGCTTCAGGCTGTCAATGAGTTGTGGCGTGATGCTGTCGCCGTTTTTGTAGCTGAAGCCCCAGGCGGCCACGATGGGCGAGATGGTGGGGTCGAAGTAGCCGTCCGAAAGACGCGCGGCCTCTTGGGCGATGCGGAAGTTGTCGACGAAAATAGAGTCAAGTGCAACATCTTCATTGCGGTTGACTTTTGAAATGACCGAGGTGTCGACCCACAGATTGACCGATACGTCCACGGCATGGAAGATGGAGTCGATTTCCTTTTGGAAGTTGCGGCCTTGCTCGTCGTAATAGGTGACGGCATAATAGGAGCCTTGCGCCAAACCTTGGAGCACCATTTTTTGTGGGCCTGTGTTACAGGAGGCAAGCACCAAGAGCATCAAACCAATCAAAAAAGGTAAACGAAGTTTTTTTGTCATAGCTTTTACATTGAAATAACGGCAGACCATTTCCAGGCGAAGTTGTCCCACACATTGGGCAGGCTATAGGGACCGTAGCGATAGAACACACCTGCGCCGACTTTCGTCAGAGGTGTGGCCAGAATTCCATCGATGACAATGCCGCTCTCGTAGTAGCCCTTTTCCATGGTCTTGAAATTCTTTTCGGGATAGACCTCGGCGCGCCGCATGTCGCCCCAGCCGATGTTGGTGATGACCGACAGCTCGGGCTTGAACCATTGCGAGTTGGTCTTCCAGAGCATGCCGCTGAAGTTGTGGCTCAGATAGAGGGCAACGAAACGGTCGCAGAAGAACTCGTCCAAGCGCATGGCGTTGAAGCTGCCGGGGGAATAGAGCCCGAAGCGGTCGTACGTGCCCAAGATGTTGAATGTCTCCATGACGGGACACGACTCGGTGGCGTAACCAGCTTGCACGAGAACTCTGGAGATGCCAAGATAAGCTGTGTAGAAATTCTTCGAGGCCTCAAATTTGAAGCGGTCGTATTCATATTCGCCGCCCAAAATGTTGGGGAAGGCATGTTGGTAAGCCACCCACACGATAGGATAGGTCGTGCCCAAGGAACGGATGCCTTGCGGAGTGCTGAGGAACTTCTCGTTATAGGCAAACCTGAGCTTGATTTCAGCCACGGTGAAACGGCCACCTTCCGTAGAGTCGGAGGGGCTGAGGTAGAATTGTTGGTTATAGTGTTTGCGGCTTGTGCTAAGGTTGAGATAGGCCTTGAAATGGTGGGCGAAGCGGGTCGAGTAGGTGAGGTCGAAACGGTCACGGCGCGTGCGGATGTTCTCGTAGAAGGTGTATTTGTAGTTGTCGGTGGAAAGGAGCGAGCCGTTGTCCTTCTCCATCATGCCGCCAAACTCGCCCATGGGTTCTGATTTGTGGCTGTATTGGAAGTCGAGTTCCATCTGCCGTTGCCTGTTGAGTTTCAGCTTTAAGCCACCGGCGTAATCCCAGCTTTTGATGCGCGTCCAATAGCCGAACGAGCCGTTGATGCTAAACCAACGAGAGAGTCGGTCGTTGGTGCTTCCGCCCAGACCTAAATACAAGCCTCTTATGCTTGAAAAGTTGATGATATGGTCAAGGTCGAGGTTGATGCAACCAATGGGGAGCGCGGATTCGGTCATGAGTTTGTCGGTGAAACCCAACACACGGTCGAAAATGTCGGTGCCTTGGGTGAGGGAGTCGACGAGGATGTAGGTGGCTTTCACCCGTTCCGTCAAAGAGTCGATGCGATGTGCGTCCCAGAAGGTCTCATCGCGATAGGCAGCGACAGGATCCACTTTGATTTCAATGTCAGAAAAAGTCCGTTTGCTGATGTCAGGGTTGATTTCGATATCGCTCAGGTAGCTCTTCCCGACGGCGGCCATGGGGAAGGTGGAGTCGTCCATGCTGACCACCATGCTCGGGAAGATTAGGTTGAGATTCAGCTGTTTAGGGAACCATTGCCCTTCCACTTTTTGGTATAGCTGTTGGATGTCAGCCGTAAAGATGCCGCCTTGAGCGTCGGGGGCCGCTTTCACACTTTGCAGCGCCCAGCCATCGCTGTTGACGGTCATGGTGCCGCGCAGTCCGTTGAAGGCGCTGCCGCGCATGGGGTGGAACGAAATCACATAGAGCGAGTCGCCCTGCCCGATAGGGTTGACCGCTTCCAAGGTGAAGAAATAGCGTGTCTTGCTGCCTCGGCTGATGGGGTTGACGTAGTCGGTGCCGACGATGCTGACGGTCTCGTCGTAGAAGCTGACGCTTTGCATGCTGTTGACCATATACATGAAAGTGGGCTCCTTCATGCCTGAAATCTTGGTGCCGAGCACGTGTTGCAACTTGCGGTCGGGCGACATGAACAGCACTTCTGAGGCGGTCTCCATCACCATCAGGTCGCTCTTTTTCATGATGCTGTCGAAATAATGCAGCTTGGTCTTTTCCATGGAGGTGTCGTTGGCCACGGCTTGGCCGAAGCTGCTGCTGTCGATAGTGATGACCATCTTGTCGTAGATGTTGTAGCTATACGACTTAAGCGAGTTGGGGTTGTTGGCTTTGCGGTGAGCCATCAGGCTGTCGATGATGCGGTGCGCAGGGTTTTCGCCAGCCTCCACGGTGACTTCGCCCAATTCAAAGGTCATGGGTGTCAGGGCGACATTGCATTTCTTCTGGTCAGCTTGCAGGGTGATTTCCTTAGGCTCATAGCCGATGGAGGAGAACTTCACTTTCGTGATGGGCTCGTCGACAGAGATGGTGTATTTCCCGTCAATGTCACTGATGACGCCCTGCAGTCCTTCGTTGATAACCACGTTGACGAAAGCCAAGGGCTGCCGGTTGCGTTCGTCTGTGATTTTGCCGCTTAAGGTATGCGACTGACCGAAAAGCGTTTCAGCCGAAAAGATGAAAAAAGCGAGGAATAGGAGAGGAAGAACCCTTATGCTGAAAGAAGGCTTCATTCTTGTGTATCAATTAGATAGATGACTTCTTTGTCGCGCTTCATCATATACTGTTCGCGAGCCACTTTCTCCATGGTAGCGGTGTCGGTTTGCAGGGCTTCGAGATACTGCTTGCTTTCAGGCACCAGCTTTTCGTAGTATTCAATCTGCTGCTCCTTGTCTTTCAGTGATTTCGAGAGGTCGATTTGCTCGAAAACGTTGAATGGATCGATGAAGAGAATGAAAAGGAGAAACAGCAATGTGGCGTACACATAGCGGTTGTTGAATTTGCGTATGACTTCCTTGAAGGTCATGGCTGTTGGACTTATCGGGTTAGTGAGTTTATCGGAGTATCAGACTGCAAAGGTAATATATTTCGATGAACGCAACGACCTTTTTTCTTATTTTTGCGCTCATAAATCCAATAAAGTTATCAACAACAATTCAAAATCCTAAAATCATGAAAAAAGCTATTGCAACGACAAAGGCTCCCGGAGCCATAGGTCCTTACAGTCAGGCCGTTGAGGCCAACGGAATGGTGTTCATTTCGGGTCAACTGCCCATCAATCCTGCCACGGGCGAGATGCCCGAGGGCGTAAGTGCCCAGACCGAGCAGAGCATGAAAAACCTTGAGGCCATCCTCAACGAGGCAGGCTGCACTTTTGACAATGTGGTGAAATCGACCTGCTATCTGGCCGACATGAGCTACTTTGGCGAGATGAACGCCGTGTATGCCAAGTATTTCACCGGCGACTGCCCCGCCCGCGCCGCTTTCGCCGTGAAGGAACTGCCCAAGAAGGCTTTGGTTGAAATCGAAATGATTGCCGCGAAATGAAAATCGTCTTTTTAGAGCCTTTGGGCTTGAAAGTCGCGCAGATTGAAGCGGCTTGCGAAGGCCTGAAGAAGGCTGGACATGATGTGGTCATCTATCCCGACCGCAACGAGAACCTCGATGAGCTGAAACGCCGTGCCGAGGGTGCGGAGGTCGTCATCGAGAGCAACATCCCGTTGCGCAAGGACTTACTGGATGCTTGTCCCAACCTGAAGATGCTCTCCATCGCTTTCACGGGCTTGGACCACATCGACATGGAAGAATGCCAAAGGCGTGGCATCGTTGTGAAGAACGCGGCGGGCTACAGCACCGAGGCCGTGGCAGAGCTGGCCATCGCCATGATGATTGACGTGTACCGCAAAGTGCTTGAAAACGATGTTATTACGCGGCAATGCCAGCGTAAGGGCATCATGCCTGGACGCGAGATTGGCGGCAAGACCATCGGCATCATCGGCATGGGTAACATCGGGCAGCGCGTGGCGAAGCTGGCGAATGCCTTCGGCTGCAAGGTGTTGGCTTGGAACCGCACGCCCAAACAAGTCGAAGGTGTCACTTTTGTAGACAAAGAGACCCTTTTGAAGGCATCTGACATTGTCACATTGCATATCGCCTTGAATGCGGACACCCGTGACTTCATCACCGAGAAGGACTTCACCTTGATGAGGCCGGACACCATATTAATTAATACGGCGCGCGGTCCTGTCGTGAACGAGTTGGCTTTGGCCGATGCTTTGAAACAAGGAAAGATTGCGGGTGCGGCGACGGACGTCTATGGCACCGAGCCGCCATTGAAGCCTGAGAATCCCTTGTTCGATGCGCCTAATCTCGTCATGTTGCCGCATATCGGTTTTGCCACCGAAGAGGCTTTTGTCCTCCGGTTGGGAATAGTGGTCGAGAATGTGACGCGGTGGATAAACAAAGAATGACGCAGATTTGCGTCATTCTTCTTTTCTTTTCAACTCGATTCTCGGTTTGAAGATCTTGTCCTGTGTGACGAAAGCCTCCTTGAAGCGAGGCTTGACGCGGCGCAGGCATTGTTCGGCTTCCACGCGATTGCGGAAGTCGCCGGCGCGTAGGCGGAAATGCGGCTCCACGTATGACAAGTAAATTGGGATGTCGGGGAAGGCGCGCTCAAATTGGGCTTTCACCGCTTTGGCATGATCCAAAGCCTCGTTGCCGATTTCCATGAAGATATGGATGCGATAGCCGTTATAAGAGCTGTCGACCTTATAGAGTGAACGTTGCTTAGCGATGAGGCTCTCGATACGGCTGTCTTGGTCAACATGCAGTGAGCCACGGCTTTGCGCGAAGCCGAACGAGACCGACGCCACAAATATGATCAAACAAAGAATGCGTTTCATAACCTAAGAGTTGGGACTGCAAAGATACATTTTTTTGACAATATGCAAGTTTCCGACGAAAGTTGTATCTTTGTAGCCTGAAACAAACCTATGAATAGCAACCTCGACGCGAACGCTTCCCATCTCTCCAAGGCCGAGAGGGATCTTGAAAACGCCTTGCGTCCCGACATGTTTGAAAGCTTTGCGGGACAGCAGCAGGTGGTTGACAACCTGCGCGTTTTCGTGAAGGCCGCCGCCCAGCGTGGCGAAGCCCTCGACCATACCTTGTTGTATGGCCCTCCAGGCTTAGGCAAGACCACTTTGTCGTATATCATCGCCCATGAGTTGGGTGTCGGCATGAAAATGACCTCGGGTCCCGTGTTGGACAAGCCCGGTAACCTTGCAGGTTTGCTCACCAGCCTTGAGCCGAATGATGTACTATTCATCGATGAGATTCATCGTCTGAGTCCTGTGGTGGAGGAGTATCTCTATTCCGCTATGGAAGACTTCCGCATTGACATTATGCTGGAGACGGGTCCTAGCGCGCGCAGCATCCAAATCACACTGAATCCCTTCACTTTGATTGGTGCCACCACCCGCAGCGGCATGTTGACGGCGCCTTTGCGTGAACGTTTCGGTATTAAGCAGCGCTTGGAGTATTATGATGCCAAGACCTTGTCGAAGATTGTGAAACGTTCGGCGGGCATCCTGCGTGTGCCCATCGATGATACGGCGGCTTTCGAGATTGCTCGTCGCAGCCGTGGCACGCCACGTATCGCCAATATGTTGCTGCGTCGTGTCCGCGACTTCGCCCAGATCCAAGGCGACGGCACCATCACCATCGACATCGCTCGCATCGGCTTGAAGGCCCTCAATGTGGACGAGCACGGTCTTGACGACATGGACAACAGGATTCTCACGACCATCATCGACAAGTTCAAGGGCGGTCCCGTCGGCGTGAACACCATTGCTACGGCAGTGGGTGAGGATCCTGGCACCATCGAAGAGGTCTGCGAACCGTTCCTCATTCAAGAAGGCTTCATCATGCGCACCCCCCGTGGCCGCGAGTGCACCGATTTGGCTTATAAACATTTGGGGAAGACTCGGATTAAGCCTTCGGGGGAGATGAGTTTGTTTGAATAAGATGTCATCACAATTTGTGACGACATATTGCTAATTTGGCATACAAGCATCTATGAAAGATGTGGATTAAGCCATCTTTGGGGAGGAGTTTGTATGAGTAATGGCCGCAATTTGTTTTTAAGATGCCATTTTAGTATTTTAGTGAAACAGACTTTATTAATTGGCATCTTGTCCTTCATTGCTCCGTTGGAGAGCATTAAGAGTTGAGAGAGGGTATGGGTAGATATAATGTTCCTTTAAGGAAGGACCTATGCTTTAAAGGTCTTTTAACCTATTCATTAATTGTCCTAATTCGGAATATGTATAATCTCTACCATCTGCATGCTTTTCTTCCATAGAATGGTTCGCATTTTCGATAGCTGCAACAAGATTCCCACCATTTCTCTCAAAGTAACCATGTAACCCCCTGCACTTATTAAAGAAATCGATGGTCTTTTGGTATTCAACACATTTATTCAGGTCTTTAAGTAAAGGTTCTTGCTCAGTGTAGGGACGCGAGGTATAATGGTAATAATAGAGAAAAAACAACTCAGTACAGCGATGTGTTTCAAAGAATTCCACTTCGCAATAAATACCCTTCTTTGGCTTGTTAATAGGCTTAGCATACCTTGCCTTTAGTTTTAGGTATTGTGAGCGCTCGGGTTCTTCGTCTTTTGTGTCCATGTCTATGACACATAGAATATGGCTGTAACCCATTGCCACACCTTCTGCAATTTTTATCTCAAGTTCCTTGATGCTTGTGTGTTTAGGATAATCTGGTTTAATGGTTATGCGTTTAAACACATCACACAAGGACTTGAAATAGAAGAACTCCGTTGGCCCTTCGCCCAAAATCAGTGCGGTTTGACGTAGATTTCCCATATCAATTCTCCAAATTTATAAATATACTACCGAGTTCCGGTTTGGCCCCCAGTCGTCCAATGCGATATGAATTATAAAGAGATAGGTTTTTGTGCAATCCGAACGAGTCAGCTCTAGAATACTCAGATGACGCAGTTTCCTTGTTCTTTTCCACAAACCACACCACGCCCCTATTTTCATTTATTAAATCCTGAGACAAAAGGGTCGTTTCTTGGCTGGTAATGATCAATTGGGATTTCTTGGAATTGAAAAGAAACACGTTGAGATAATAGTATAACAAGTCATTGTGTAAATCCTCTCCCAATTCGTCAAGATAATAAACATGGGAACCTGATATCATGTCATATAAAGCATCCAAAATGCGAATGTATTTCTGAGTACCTTTCGATTGCCATTTGAGAGGAATTTCAAAATCTCCATTTTTGGAATGATTTACGAACGCTACAGAGTCAGTTGTAGGTTTAAGCAAAGCTTCTTTCATGACTTCAGGAATGTTTTCCTTTTGGATTCGCTCGCGATATTCATTTGGCAGATAACGATCTTCTAAAATAGGCTTATATTCCAAAATGTTTAAATCGGCCTTTTGTAGCATCGTATTGTAAAACACGCGTTTTTTCTGGTCGTCGTAAGCATCCTTTAAGATGTCAACAATGCCTTTTTTATCATCGCCATCCACATCGTGATAATTATCCATAATCCATTTATGAAGAACATTAAAAGGAGCAATGTCTTCTTTTAGAGCTGATTTTCTGCAAACAGACAGTACACTATGATTGTTTAACGTGTTTTCTCGGATGCTGTCTTGGGTCTTGGCAAAAATCTGCAAACTCGGTCCAAACTTGATTTCTGCCTGAACATTATCGTCAACAAAGTGCCGTTCATAAAACAAAGCCTTTGTCTTATTCGGATAATAGTTCAAGACTTCACTAAAAATAGTTTTCTCATTAAATGATATATCATAATCATACCTAATGCTATTGGCATAAAATGATACATGCATTTCGATGGGATCGTTTTTTGTGAGAGCAAAAGGAACACTGCCAAAAACTCTATCTGTCGCATCTGATCTAGGTTGTACCAATAGATCGAAAATCTCATTTAAAGCAATTAGCATATTAGATTTCCCAGATGCATTTGGACCATAGAGAACCCCTAACTTATATAAGAATACCCCTTCGGCAATCTCCGTAACAAGTTCTGACGAAGGTCCTTTGGCCAAGAAACTCAGTTCTTGTTTGTCGCGAATGGAAAGATAATTCTTTACCCAAAAATCTCTAATCATGATATTTTTGTTGTTTTCGTAATTTGGTTACAAAAATACGCATTATTCATAATAGCGCAAGAAAATAATTGAATTATTTGTAGTTTTTTTACGTTTTTAACAATTTTATCCTTGAAAACTGCCGAAAACAACTACTTTTGTCAATCAAGAATCTGTGCATCATCGGTGCAGGTGATGCAAGTGTGCCAACTCGGTTATTATGGCTTCCGTTCGCTGTTGTCGGATGTCGTGAGTTGGATGGGTTGGAGCCGGTAGGTCATACGTTTCTTATGCTCTACCCTGTCGGCAATATTAGCCGCCAATAAACAAACTTTTTTGTTCACGCCACAAGCGTTTGGGTGAAAAAAGTGGGAAAATTCATTCGATTCACTTGAAAGGCAATGCACTTAATGAATTTGTTTGAGTAAGATTGATGGATTGACATCATTCAGCAAGAATTTTTCAGTAAACCTCTTGCATTTTCCCATTTTTCTCTATTTTTGCCATCGGATTTGGTGCGCCAAGTCCGTTTTATAGAAGCGTTATGCTTGTCTTTTGAATCGTAAACGTAGGAAATTTACGAATGTAGTAAAGAAGCAAGCATGGTGGTTTCTCACGCATAGCGTGGGCTACTATCTATGTTTTTTGCTATGGGTTTCCTACGACCTACGATTCAGAGCGTGGCATAGTCAGTTCCACGCTTCTTTTGTATCAACAAATTGGGGAACAAAGGATTCTCCTGCGCTTTTGGGGACTAGAGGGCGAAATTTAGGTATGAAGAAAACAGTTATTCTTCTTTTCTGTTTTGCAACCGTTTTGTTGACGGCTTGTACAAAATCAACGACTTATGAAATCTATAACGGAACTTCAGGTTATAGTATGTATGATGTTAAGGCGTACGAGTATTCGGGGTCGAATGCTGTTGGTTACTACGATGTTGGTTTCCTCTCTGCCAATGCTTCAAGTGGCTTTATCGAAGCTGCAAAAGATGCCAAACAAGTGAAGATTGCATTTAAATTTGTACCAAATGGAGAAGTATACACTACTGCGGAGTATTATACACTTACACAAGGAAGCCATACCATGATTTTAATAGAAGACCAAACTCATGTTATTGGAGGGTCGAAAGCTGAAACACCTATTACAAGTGTTTCGATCAAGTGATTGGTATGTTGTTTTTGAGTTATTGGCTCTCATCATTTTCCTGCAAAATACTATAAACATATAGTAGGCTTTGTAAATAAAGCCCTGTCGTCTCTATTCTATCTAACTTCCGTCAGCAAAATACCATTTAGAAAGGCAACGTAAGGATCGATCCGTTGCGTCCAACATTATAGTCACCGACCTTCAGTGTGTGATAGACATGGTAATGTTCGGGATGTTTCAATACTGTCTGCAACGACTTGGCATTACCTGTCTGAGTCTTATGCTTCAATTTTTACTCATAGACAGGTACTTACGCGTTTTGTTTACACTTTTCGGGGCGATTTTTTCTTTGTTTATCACACTTTTCGGGGCGACTTTTTAAGTTTTTGGTACAAAAATTTTCCCTATTTTTGCAGTTTCTTTCAAAAACAGCAAAAAACACCTCGTTATATGGATTATAACTTTACCGAAATCGAGAAGAAGTGGCAGCAATACTGGCACGACAACAAAATCTATAAGGTCGACATCGACCACAGCAAGCCCAAGTTCTACGTCTTGGACATGTTCCCTTATCCCTCGGGCGCTGGCCTGCATGTGGGTCACCCGCTGGGCTATATCGCCTCTGACATCTATGCGCGCTACAAGCGCTTGAAAGGCTTCAACGTGCTGCACCCCATGGGCTACGACGCCTACGGCCTGCCCGCCGAGCAATATGCCATCCAGACAGGCACGCACCCCGCCGTGACGACCGAGAAGAACATCAACCGCTATCGCGAGCAGATGGACAAAATTGGCTTCTGCTATGACTGGGACCGCGAAGTGCGCACCTGCGAGCCAAGCTACTACAAGTGGACGCAATGGACGTTCCTCCAGCTGTTTAACTCGTTCTACTGCAACGGCTGCCAGAAGGCCCAACCCATCAGCAAGCTGATGGCCCGCTTCGAGGAGAAAGGCACCGAAGGCCTCAACGTGGCCGAAAGCAAGCCGCTGAGCTTCACCGCTGCAGAGTGGAAGGCGATGAGCGAGAAAGAACAACAGGAGGTGTTGATGAACTACCGCTTGGCCTATCAGGCCGAGGCTATGGTGAACTGGTGCCCGGGCTTGGGTACGGTGCTCGCCAACGATGAGGTGGCCGACGGCCTCTCCGTGCGTGGCGGCTTCCCTGTGGAGCGCAAGTCGATGAAGCAGTGGCAACTGCGCATCACCGCCTACGCCGACCGCCTGCTTCAAGGCCTTGAGACCGTGGATTGGAGCGAGTCGGTGAAAGACCTGCAGCGCAACTGGATTGGCAAGTCCATGGGTGCCTCCGTCATCTTCAAGGTGGACGGCAAGGACATCGACCTTGAAGTGTTTACGACACGTGCAGATACCTTGTTCGGCACGACCTTCATGGTGCTGGCTCCCGAGCATGAGCTGGTGAGCGAGATCACCACCGCCGAGCAGCGCGCCGAAGTTGAAGAGTATATCACCCGCACTAAAAACCGCAGCGAGCGTGAGCGCATGGCTGAGGTTCGCAAGGTGAGTGGCGCCTTCACGGGTGCCTACGGTATCAACCCCATCACGGGTGCCAAGCTACCCATCTGGATTGCCGACTACGTGCTGATGGGCTACGGCACCGGCGCCATTATGGCCGTGCCTGCCCACGATAGCCGCGACTTCGCCTTCGCCCGTCATTTCAACTTGCCCATCATCCAAGTGGTGAAGCAGCCTGGCACAGAGCCGACCGACCCTGCGACTTGGGAGGAGAGCTTCGATGCCAAGGACGGCGAACTGGTCAACTCGGGATTCCTCAACGGCTTGACGGTGAAGAAAGCCATCCTGCGTATGATTGAGGAACTGGAGAAGCTGGGTGTCGGCACGGGCAAGACCAACTACCGCCTGCGCGATGCCATCTTCAGCCGCCAGCGTTACTGGGGCGAGCCGTTCCCGATTTACTACAAGGACGGTATGCCTTACGCCATGGACGAGTCGAAACTGCCGCTTGAGCTGCCTGCCATCAACGAATACAAACCCACCGAGACGGGCGAGCCGCCTCTGGCTCGCGCCACGAATTGGGTTACTGAGGAAGGCTATCCCATTGAGACCAACACCATGCCGGGCTTCGCTGGTTCCAGCGGTTACTACTTCCGCTACGAAGACCCGCATAACGACAAGGAATACTTCAGCCGTGAAGCCAACGACTATTGGCAGAACGTCGACCTCTATATCGGCGGCGCCGAACACGCCACTGGCCACCTCATCTACAGCCGTTTCTGGTGCAAGTTCTTGTTTGACATCGGTTTGTCATGCAAGGACGAGCCCTTCCAGCGCATGATCAACCAAGGCATGATCCAAGGCCGTTCGAGCTTCGCCTATCGTGCCAATATGGAGAAGTTGTGTGAGTATGCCGTCTGGAACATAATCAAAGACAACAAGTTGGGTGTGAAGTTTGAGAAGGACTTCAAGGACGGTCGCCGTCGTTTCGACTTCTTCTGTCCTGAGAAGGGCATCCTCATCGAAATCAATCGCATGGGTAATCTTGAGAAGGTGGCAGAACCTTGGCAGGAGTACGCTGAAAGCAAAGGCTACAAACTGTTGATGGTGCCTATCATTGATGTGGTAAACGACTACGAGAAGGGAACCAACATCGTCGAGCAGAAGATTAAGGATTTGGTTGCTGGTAAGGATGTCCCCGCTTTTGTGGAAGGCGAGGCTTTCAAAGGTTTGGTGTTCATTTCCAAAAACCTGCCCGACCGCGAGTTGCTTAGCGATCCGATTCATGTGGACATCAATATGGTGCGCAACGATGTGCTTGACGTGGAGTCCTTCCGCCAATGGCGCGACGACCTGCACGATGCCCGTTTTATCTTTGAGAAGGACAAGGATGGCAACGATATCTTCGTTTGCGGCAGCGAAGTCGAGAAGATGTCGAAGTCGAAATATAACGTACAGAACCCCGATGATCTGGTGGAAAAATACGGCGCCGACACACTGCGTCTCTATGAGATGTTCCTCGGACCTCTGGAGCAGTCCAAGCCGTGGGACACGCAAGGCATTGAAGGCACGTTCCGCTTCGTGCGTAAGTTTTGGAGACTGTTCCACAACGAGAACAACGAATTCAACGTCAGCAATGAAGCTGCCACGGCACCTGAACTGAAGAGCCTGCACAAACTCATCAAGAAAGAGGAAGAGGGCATTGAGAGCATCTCGTTCAACACCGTCGTTTCGGCCTTCATGATTTGCGTCAACGAGCTGGCTGACCTGAAGTGCAACAAGCGCGAAATCCTTGAGCCTTTGTGCGTGATGATTTCACCGTACGCACCCCATATCGCTGAGGAGCTCTGGCACCTGTTGGGTCACGATACCTCGGTGGTGAATGCCACGTTCCCCGTTTACGACGAGAGCAAAACCGTGGAGAACAGCTTCAACTATCCCATCAGCTTCAACGGCAAGATGCGCTTCAACTTGGAGCTACCCGTCACGATGAACGCCGACGAAGTACAAGCCGCCGTGCTCGCCGCTCCCGAGTCCGCGAAATGGCTGGAAGGCAAGCAAATCCGCAAGGTTATCTACGTGCCGAAGAAGATTGTGAATATTGTGGTGGGTTGATTTAAACCATCACGATTATGTTCTTCCAACCGCGCATAGGGCAGCATTATCAAGAGGGTTTCAGGGGGTATCGAACTCTTGTGCTGGGTGCGAAGCACCATTGCACACTAAAGCGGTGCCGCTTTTATGAGGATTGCGTCAATCAGAAGAATTGTGTGCATTATGATGCGATTTGCCCTGCGTATGGTGCCCGCCACGACTTGCGTCTTTCGCAAAGCAATCAAATTGAGATAGATGCTTTTTTGGAAGAATATGACTGCTATCCAGCCTATTCCTATTTTACAAAGCTGATGTTGGGTAAATCGGATGATTGCACCGAGGTCGAGAAAGAGACATTTTGGGAACAGATGGCTTTTGCCAATTATCTGCAATATTTCTGTCCTTCTCCACAAGTACCTGAATATGAAGAGGATGGTTTAGTATATCGGATTGAAGATTGGAAGGCTTTTTTGGAATTGCTGGATGACTTGCAACCTGAAGTGCTCTTGGTTTGGAACACGGCCTTGAAAATGCTGTTGGACAGCAAAATAGCTGCTGGAGAAATTGAAGGTCTGGCCCATTTCGATGATTTCCGTTCCGAGACTTTGACCATCAACCGTTATTTATATAAGGTGAAGCCGAAAGGCACGCCCGAGAACCTGTTCAAGGCGTTTCAACATAAATTTGCCGCAGATTTGACCGATTCCGAAACTGCCCGACTGATGCTGAATGTCTTGCAAAAGGCGCGTTTCCGCCAATTTGTGCCTGTCGCTAATTTGAGTCTCACGTCTTCCATGTTGGAGTGGGCGAGTGGCAGTATTTGGGACGAAAGTTTGGCGCGTCATCTCATCGGTGTGATGCAGAAGGAATCGGGCCTGGATGCGCTTGTAAGTCCTATTGAGTCAGAGATTAAAAAGGCTACGGAGGGATGCCGTGCGGCTTCCTCGTTCATGCTGGGTTTTGTAGATGTTCAGGCCTTTAGTCTTGGCAATATGCAGCCAGAATTGTCTTGGTTCAGATTGGGGAAATTCTGTTCGCTTGAAGAGACTGATGTGGCTGTCGTTTATCTTACTGACACGAACGATATGTTGAAACTCCTTGTCAAATCATCGAATGGTAATGGTTTGAAGAGAATCTTGGCGATAGTGAAAGTTACGGACTGCGACAAACTGTT
>Ga0265298_10000973_pt1 | contig 42597 bp, 23 predicted proteins | sample AusTroGonzalo_MG_3_FD_193486 | JGI IMG/M metagenome (GOLD analysis project Ga0265298, IMG submission 193486) | Bovine rumen microbial communities from tropical cattle in Woodstock, Queensland, Australia - Gonzalo_01 | ecosystem: Host-associated > Mammals > Digestive system > Stomach > Rumen ... | reverse complement strand
CGCAGGCCTTTGTCAGATTGAACTCGAAGATGATCTGCTGACTGCGGTAGAGGTCACGGTCTGACATGTCCGTCCTCTGGCTGAAGGCAGTCTGATGGGAGATGGAAGCCGTCGGCTTCTCGGCCTTAGCGTAGATGGGCGTTGCCAACGGATTATACACCAGCCGAGGGTCTGAGCTCATGTAGCAGATGCGCTGTGTTAGCGGCTCTAACTTCTCGATGGTGACACCTAATTGTCCGTTATAAATCAGCCTCGCCCGCTCGTAGAGGTTCTCATGGAAGAGAGCAATCTGTTCAGCGGAAAGTGGTAATCCCTTCCCCTCCTGAGTCAGGAGGGGTTGCCCGTAGGGCGGGGTGGTCTGAACCGCCTCTACCTGAACCGCTTCTAACAACTCTCCCCGGCATACGATTTTCACCGACAATCCGTCGGCCCCCACGAACGCCATCAGCGTCTGGGGCATCTCGCCGGCACCGCGACGCACAGCCTCGGCCTCGTCGTAACTGGTCAGGTTGTTCACCTCCAACAGCACCAATCCTGTGTATCCTCGCGTCACTAACTCGTGGTTCCTGTTCTCCTGTTCCAAAGCAAAGCATATCCTCGGCAGATCCTTGGGCCAGTTCTCGTAGCCCTCCAGCGTTCCGTTGTTGCTGACGTGGGCATACCGCATCGTCGGCAGGTCCCTGCGGAACGTGCTGACCTGGTCGTCGTACTCGCCCTGACTGATGAGTTCTGCTACTTCCCGCAGCTCTAGCAGCCGCAGGGTTTCCTTGTTACGATAGCTCTTGATGAGCGTGATTCTTGGTGCCATAATCCTATAGTTTTAATCTGCTGCAAAGGTACGAAAAATATCTGAAATGTGCAAGTAAATTTCTCTAAGAAATTTTATTTAAAATTAGGTTAAAACATCACTTAAGTAATTTTCTTTCTGATTTACAGATAGTTAAGTAGTGACGTTTAGTATTTTAAAACATCACTATAACGTCACTTATGGAGGGTTTTCCATGATTTTCGACCCTTATGCGTTTTGTTAAAGATAGGAGTTCATGGCAGTTTACACAGTCTAAACTGTCAGTTTATCCTGTCTAAACTATTAGTTTTCCAAGTCTAAACTGATAGTCCAAACCATTTATGTTATTATCAAACTGCCTCATTATCAGCAGTTTAAAGTAACATTTCCTTGATTTTCGTGTAATATTATTACCAAAACAAAGTAATAGTGACGTTATTGTGACAATATTTTAGGCATAACGTCACTAACTATTTTATTGAAATACAATAAGTTATATAATATGGTGACGTTTAGATATAAAATTGGAGAATTTTTCTATCAGAATATTTTGTGGTATCACAAAAATTATGTAACTTTGCATCAGAAATCAGAAACATTATCACATATGAATACGAAGAAAGATCATCAACAACAGGTGACGCCGTCGCAGGAAGAGGTCTTCCGCGAGAAGACCCATAACTATTTAGTGTGTTTCATCGAGAGCTGTCCGCTCAAGGAACAATGTCTGCGATGGCTTGTCGGACAGTATGCCGATACGATGCCTTTTGCCCAAAAGTCCATTAATCCCCGCAATCCGCAGATCGGCGGCGAACAGTGTGTGAAATTCCGCCCAAACACCCGTGTCGTGACGAAACAGGGTATGACCCATTTCTACTACGACATGCCTGGCCGCATGGAACACAACATCCGTCAGGAACTCATCTGGCACTTCGGCCGCACCCAGTACTTCGAGATGCGCAACGGCAAGCGCCTCATCTCCCCCGAAGACCAGGAAGTCATCGCTGCCGTCTGCCGCTCCCACGGTTGGGACGGCCCCTTTGTCTATGACGGCGAGCAGGAGGACTGGACGTGGTAGAAATCGGTCAGCACACAATACAGGTCGTACTTTGGAATAGTATTCCTTGCCTGCATCTGATTAAGGACACTGAGGCTCCTTTTCTGTGCCACTTCCGTACAAACCACGGGGATTGGTTTGTCATTTTGCTGTAAATAGGCCAGGATTATCCTTTCCACCATCAATGTGGGCTGCTTTGACACCATAACACTTATAATAAAGTGGTCTGCCTAGGTTGTCGTAGCCATATAGATTTTCACCCCATTTACTTCCTTTGCCTCCAACTAATTTGTCACATTCATCAAACATTCCAACATCATTAATAAAATTTCTAACATTCCAATTATTTCCATAAATAGTTCGTAGTTCTCTATTGTTAAGAAACATTCCAGCCATATTCGTTACATTGGATGTATTGAAGTTGCTCAGGTCAAGGCTTGTCAGAGATGAGCAACTGGAAAACATATAATACATATTTGTTACGTTAGCTGTATTGAATTTGCTCAGGTCAAGGGTTGTCAGGGATGAGCATTCGACGAACATTGATTTCATATCCGTTACGTTAGCTGTGTTGAAACTGCTCAGGTCAAGGCTTGTCAGGGATGAACAACTGGAGAACATTGAACTCATATTCGTTACGTCGACAGTGTTGAAACTGCTCAGGTCAATGCTTGTTAGCGAATGACAAGAAGCAAACATACACTTCATATTATTTACTTTAGAAGTGTTCAGGTAATTGAGATTCTTTATTTCTACTAAATTTGATAACAAACAAAACCAATATGCAGTACTAGAAGGAGTATAATTCTGAAAAGAAGGATCAAAGGATACAACTTTTGTGTTTTTATCCAGTATTACCTCATAGTGATCAGAAGTTATATACGTATTGTAATTCTTCCTCTTATATTCGCCCCAATCCAATACATTACTTAATACATTATTTCGCACCTTCCTTTTATTGTCATAATAAAATATAAGGGTATCGCCATCACGCACTATGTAGGCTTCTGCATCTCCACTTTCATCACTCTTTGTCGTGAATTCCTTGTGTTCTCCATAATATGTTTCACCATCTATTATAAGATATGCATAATATCTATAGGTCGTATTAGGCTTAAGATTTATGAAATTGACAGTGTAACCCCCAATATCATTTAATGAATGTGCATCATATCCTACCGAGCTAGATTTACCGACCTCAATATAGCCGAGACCAAACCTTACAGTCTCATCTAATAAATCATAGCCTTCAATCTTTCCGCAGACCTTTGCTGTAGTCTCACCAACCTCCTCTATACCAAGAGTAATGGGATTTAATCCAAATATGTTTCCATTTTGTTTTATTTTTAAAACCACAGATTCAATCTCCGTTGTATATTCAGCAGACACAACCACTGAACACGACCTGTCCTCAATACTTTTATTTTCATATACATGAACCAGAACTTGGTCACTTGAGGTTCTTACTTCACACCAGTTCTTATCAACATTAGAATCATCAATCTTCCACTTTGCCCATGAATCTACATAAACATCAGTATGCCATTTTTCTTCGTATGAGCATTCCAACGGATTTTTACTGAGCTTGATTTTCCATTCATCACTTCTAAGATTGGGACCCACCAACTCATCCATGCGACCCAATTCTTCAAGTTGTTTGTTTGCGAGCTTGTTAGCGCCAAAACTAAGAAGTGAAAACTTACTTAAATCTTCCGACTTTAAATCAAATATTCCCATTGTACCTAGAATATCCGTAAAAATACATTCTTTATCCATTGACTTCGCTCCTTCTACTATTACAGTCACCACAAAACCCACACCAAATGTGCCTCCTGTGGATAACGTCATTGCAAGTACTTTAGTTATGTATGGCAATAATGCTTTTTTATTATGTTCATCCCAGCCATTGTGAATATCGTACCAAAGGTTTTCCCAAGCTTCAGTCCAAGGATCCAGAAATCCGCGGGTATTTGCTGGTTTGGGTATCCCATCGTCAATTCTCATATCTCTGAAAATCCTTAATTTTTCATTTGGTTTAATAAGGGCGAAATCAAAACTGTCTTCTGTTACATTATTGAAGATTATGTGCCCCTCTGGAATGGTAAGCATCACAGGCTTTCCATCTTCTCCTATTAAAATAGTCACTCCATCCTTAGATTCATTCTCGACAGAAGAATTAAAATGAATCCATCCATAACCACTCTCATTTTCCTTCTTGAGAAGAATATAGCTCCCGTTTAAATTATACACGAATATGTCTGCATCAGTTATAGAAGGGTTTAACAAAATGGCATATAGTTCGGCGTTTCCTTTTTTTATTACATCAATGGCATTGACCACAGCTACTATGTCGCCGACATTTATCTTAGTATCTTTGTTTACATCTGCAGACTCTGTAGATGCCGCCTTCCCCATGATGATGTCAGAGACTGCATTGACATCAAGTTGATTGACTTGACCGTCGTTATTAACATCACCATATTTGGCATTAGACTGGGCACTCATATTGAAGCCACCCAACAACAACACTAAAGCAAATAAAATCCGTTTCATAACTTTGTTTTAATGTGCCTCCTGAACTCCCGAATTCAGCGATTAGTAATTCCGTCTTAGGTTAATGGAAACAAAAAGGCATGGGAGTTTTTGAATAAACGCCTTTTCTTAAACCGGCCTTGTAAATGGCTTGTCGGCCTCAGGATTCCATCATGTCTGCCCCGCCCTGCCAAAAGCAGCTGGCTTAGTCGGGGGCAAAGATACGAAGAATTATTGAAACTTGCAAGAAAAAAGAAAGAAATAATAAAGAAACGGTCATCTTCTTTATTGAGAGACATCGATATCGAGTTTTGGACGAAGAGGCGGCGGATGGCGAAGATGCAGTAGGCGATGAGGAGGGGGGAGCCGATGTAATCCCCACAATTTTTCTGCCTTATTAAAATAATACCCAGAATGCTTGCGTGTTTCGGGATTTTGTTGTATCTTTGCCACCAATTAGCTATAGTTGAAACTTAAAGGAACAAATAACAATGAGAAAACTATTATTACTATTCTTCCTGACAATTCTGCCGCTGATGGCAATTGCAGATCCTGTGAAGATAGGTGGCATCTATTACAACTTGGATGCTGCTGCCAGAACAGCCCAAGTGACTTGTGGAGAGATTTCATATGAAGGTGATTTCGTTATTCCGGAAACGGTTAATTCGGGTGGAGTTGACTACATTGTAACTGCAATCGCAGACGATGCTTTTTACAAGTATGTATATACGGGGAGTGGTTACAGAACGGTGATGTCACATATTACATCGGTAACAATCCCTAAAAGTGTCATTTCTATAAGAGACGCATTTAGACTGTCTTACGAATTGACCTCCATCGTTGTTGCTAAAGATAATAAGGTGTATGATTCTCGTAACAATTGCAATGCCATTATTGAAACGGCAACCAATAGATTGATTGTCGGATGTGTTAATTCCATAATTCCTTCCGATGTCGTCATAATAGGAGAGCACGCATTTTATAGAAGGGGATTAACAAACTTGAATTTGCCGGAGGGGCTAAAAGAAATAGAGAAATATGCATTTCAAGGGAACGCGAAATTGAAGTCTGTGGCATTCCCCAGCACTTTGACCACCTTACGCGATGATTGTTTTTCAAATTGTGACTTGATTTCTATAGAAATACCTGCATCTTTGAGTAATTTAGGCACTTCCGTATTTGAAGGGAACATGAATTTAGAGCGAATCGTTGTTGCTAAAGGAAATCAACGTTACAGCTCTCCAAATGGTTGTAATGCTATTGTGGATACTCAGTTGAATGCAATCGTTCAGGGCTGCAGTACAACAGTAATTCCTGAAGGAATTACGAGATTGTGGCTTAGCTCGTTTAATAGCACAGGCATTAAGAAACTGCTAATTCCTGAGGGCATCACTGATTTAGGAGATTATACTTTTTATGATTGTGATCGGTTGGAAGAGATATCCATACCTTCTACAACGAATTTCATTGGCAAGGTAACATTCTACGATTGCGTAAGCCTAAAAAAAATATATTGTTATTTGAATGAGCCGTATGCTTTGTCCACAGAGTATAATGGGCCTTTCGGATGCAATGGATCTGAGAAAGACAAAGTCTATCAGCAAGCTACGCTATATGTGCCAAAAGGAACAAAGGCAAAGTATAAGGCTGCTGAAATATGGTCGAAATTCAGTCAAATAGAAGAGATGGAGGATACAAATCCTGAGGATAAAGAGGGTGAAGGCAAAGTCATTGTTCCTGATGTGGATGTGTTAAAGATATGGATGGCCAACGGTGAGGTGGTTTCTCTCGCTCTCGACGAAGAGCCTAAGACATCCTATGCTGATGGTAAGCTCGTCATCAAGACCACAGCGAAGACATTCACTTATCCTTTGGAAAACGTCAGAAAGTTCACTTACTACATGGCGAAGAATTTCCTTTTGGGCGATGCCGATGGCAATGGGGGCGTAAATAATGACGATGTCATTGCGGTATCTAACAAGATTCTGGGCAAGCATTCTGGCAGGTTCGTGGTAGAGAATGCTGATATGAATGGTGACAACAAAGTGAATGCTGTTGACATCGTCATGATTATCTCGATGCTAAAAGCTCAGTAAACTCCAATGTATAACCTAAAAACGACGAAGCGATGAATACTAAAATATATAAATACATCATAGCATTTGTTCTGGCTTTCATGGCCCTGCCGATGATGGCACAGGACTATATGGAGATTCATTTCAAAGATGGAACCACCCGCAAATTTCACTTAAAGAATGTGATGGAGATTACTACTTCACGACAAGATGCTAATGGTATTTTGCATAGTGATTATGATTTTCAGCATGTGACAACGATCTCAAATAAGTATGTCTACGCCCTCAGCGATGTGGACAGTGTCGTGTTCACGAAATACAATGAAGAGAAAGTAGAAGAGTGCTTTAAATCGGCAACAAAAACTATATTTTCTTCTCTTAGGAATTGCGAGACGATTGAGGATGCCGAAAAAGTAATAGATAAAATCGAAAGTTCAAATGATGTTGAGAAGGTCTGGCGTGAGGATGAATCCTTATATATAAAAATATCCAATTGGGGTGTTATGTCTTTTGATTTTGGCATTGAAGAGAAAGCTCCCACAGAAAAATTTCATTCTAATGCAAGACAAATTGATGGGATAAAGAAAGCATTATCACAAAAAACAGATGATGGTGGTGTAAAAAAGATAAGGGCTGTCATTGCTAATCAAACAGAATTAGACGAAGAAGATGAAACTAAAAGTACAAAGGAAGAATTTGACGAGTTGGAAAACTTATTAAAGAAGAATAATATAGAGGTAAAGCCCATTTCAATGCCAGGTATTGATTTCTTTGCCTCAGAATTATTTGATTATGATATTGTTATCATATGTAATCATGGAGGGTGTACAGATGGTAAACATTTTTTTCTTACTGGAGATGAATTAGGCTTGGTTAATCGTGACTTTTTTGATAATCCCCCTTCGGAAGAGACGAAAGATGAATGGTTGATAGAATTGAATAAGGTGTTTAATAATAGTAAGGTGTCTCAATCCGATGTAACAAATGAAGATATCTATTTTAAATGGGTAAAAGAGAAAAGAAAAGGACAAAAATGTTGGGTTGGGTATCCTCAGCTTTTTGAGACTTTTTATGACAAGATAGAAAAAGTAAAGTTTAAGAATAAACAATCTATAATGTTCTTGGCTACTTGTCGAACGCTCAAAAATGGGAATAGCTTTGCTAAAAAATTCTTTGAACGAGACTTGGGCGTGTTTTTGGGATATGATGAATTTGTGCATTTCTCTATTGCCCCACCAGCTGCACATAATCTTTTCAAACACCTATTAAAAGGTGTCTCACTCGAAACTGCTTATTCTGAAATGTCAAAATGGTATAAAACGGATTATATCTCTCCTTATTGGGCTGAACTTCATAAAGTAGAAAATCCAGATCAGCCCATTGATTATAGTAATAGTGTTTTTGTTACCAAGACTTATACTAATAATATAGATCAGGAAATTGCAAATAACCAATTCTGCAACAATAATTATGTTGAGGTCGAGGGATTGACAACAACAACAGAAACAGATGCTATCTCGTATGGTTTTCTATATGGTGAGAAAGATAAATTGAATACACATGAACCTGTAACAGATGTTAATATTATGGAATTATCTTCAACCATAGATAAGGGGAACATTCTGTTCAGAGGGAAACTCACAGGTTTGGAATATGGTAAAACTTATAATTATAGAGCTTATACTTCTGATGGGAAGTACTATAACTATGGTGATGTATGCTCATTTACATTAGATAAACCAGTTGACTATCCTGATTTAAAGGTAGCCACCCAAAAACTGGAGTTGGAGAAAGGCGATATAGTCTCGTTCACTATTTCGGCTGGCAGTGGTGAATATAGTGTTGGAAGTAGTAATGCGATGGTTGCAACCGCATCTGTAAATGGCAACGAAGTGAAAATTGAGACTTTTGGTGCTGGTTCTGTCACCATAACCGTAACAGATACGAAGACCCATCAGACTGCGAACGTGTATGTCACTGTTAATGAGGTGGTCAATCCTATTGTCAATCCACCTCATATTGAAGATCTTCATATAGATGCCGCTTCTATAGAATTAATAGTCGGTGAGAGTAAATCGATTACCATAACATCTGGTAATGGCGATTATACTGTCAAAAGCAGTAATGAGAGTGTGGCAACTGCATCTATTAATGGTACGACGGTGACCGTCAAAGCCATTAGTACTGGTTCTAAAGTCACTATCACCATAACAGACTCCAAGAGTGGACAGACAGCGACCGTGTATGTCACTGTTACCGAGGTAATCACTCCAATAGACGACAATCCGGAAGATGTGATTGACCTGGGACTGCCGAGCGGGATGCTATGGGCTTCGTGCAATTTGGGAGCCACAAAGCCAGAAGAGATCGGTGAGTATTATGCATGGGGTGAGATCTCGCCAAACTGGTATGATGCATCTGGTCAATATTCTATGGACATTAGTCATTCAGGTATGGGGCTTCGATGGGATATGACCAAATATTGTACCAAAGAGAAGTATGGTACTGTTGACAACAAAATATCATTAGACTTGAAAGACGATGTCGTACATGACGTACAAAAGGGACGGTATAGAATGCCATCATGGCAGGATTACGAAGAGTTGATAACCAACTGCACTGCGGAATGGACAGCCCTCAACGGAGTTAATGGATGCCGGTTTAAAGGACCCAATGGAAAAACTATATTCTTCCCTGCTACAGGTGTTTGGATGTATGGGAAACTTAGTGCCTTGGACACGTATGGTAACTACTGGTCACGTTCACTTTATACGAAACTCCCTTATAAGGCATTAACTCTTTGTGTGTTTGACGAAACTGCTGTTGGGGGAGGAGCCCCAATAAGTGTCTCTTGGGAAGAACGATATAAGTGCAAACCTATTCGTGCCGTCATGCTTCCAGAAGGAAGTCCGTCTAATCTTGTCGATTTCGCCTTGTCGGGTAATGTGAATCCAATTATTGGGCTTGGTGAGAAATGCAAGCTAAATGTCGTTTCTGGTAATGGCTCATACACATCTTCCAGCAAACATCCGAGCATTGCAAACGTTTCTGTTAATAACAATGTTATAGAAATCACTGGTCAAAATCCTGGTACAACAATAATATACATAACAGACAAATGTAGCGGACAAGACATCATGGTCAATGTTACCGTCACTCCAAAGACTGAAACTCCTGCGTCAGCTGTCGATCTGGGATTACCCAGTGGAACAAAGTGGGCTTCATACAATTTAGGAGCTACAAGGCCGGAAGATTATGGAGACTATTACGCATGGGGTGAAATAGAAAAGAAAGATTCATACTCTTGGAGTACATATTTGCATTGTGATGGGGAAGATTATTCTTGCTACGAATTACCAAACGACATCTCTGGGACAGTATATGACATCGTCAAAATGAAATGGGGAGGCTCCTGGCGAATGCCTACAGTTGATGATTTCTATGAATTGTCGGATAATTGTCAAATTGAATGGATTTCAAGGAGTGGGACAAAAGGGTGTTTGGTAACAGGCCCCAATGGTAACAGTATATTCCTGCCGGCATCAGGCTGGGTGGATGGAGAAACAAAGAAGAATGTCAACGAGTATGGTCTATTTTGGACACCTTGTCTAATCGATTACAATACCGATTATGGAAAGTCAATGGGAGGCTTTCTTGATGAGGGCGGTATCGGAGGTATAATTGGTGATCGATATGCGGGCTATTCAATACGTCCTGTAATAAAATAAGAACCACATGAGATTTCGAAGAGTGTTTTAAAAAGATTTGACATAATACATAAAGCAGAATGAGTATGAAGAAGATATTATTAACAATGTTGGCCGTGTTGGCGACAATAGCCACGAATGCAGAGCAGGTTTCAAAACAGCAGGCGCTGCAGAAAGCGCAGCAGTTCATGCCAGACAAGCAGTTTGGGGAAACAAAGGCGTTTGCCCGTTCTGGAGGAATAACTGAAGTAGAACCGTTCTATATCTTCAATGTCGAGGATCATGGTGGTTTTGTGATTGTCAGCGGTGATGACCGTATGCCTGATATCTTGGGTTATTCTGATCATGGATCCCTGGACCAGCAGACGGCTCCCTGCAACGTGAAATGGTTATTGGGTTATTATAAGAAGGTGGCCAACTCTTTAACTGAACAGCCAAATAAGGTAAAGACACGTTCTATTGACAGATCATCCATGTCGTTTATTAGTCCATTGATCACGACGACTTGGGATCAGGGAACTCCCTATAATGATCTCTGTCCTGTGTATAATGGACATCGTTGTATCACTGGATGTGTGGCCACAGCCATGGCCCAGGTGATTTACTACAATCGTTGGCCTCAGGGTGCAACGAATAAAGTGGAAGCCTATACCTCACAACCTTTGGGCATAGAGATGCCCGAACTTGATCCAACAGAGTTCAGTTGGGATAACATGACCAATGCTGACATATCTCGGCTCATGCTCTATTGTGGACAATCTGTCCGGATGGAATATGGCGTTGGTGAGTCTGGTGCTAATCCCGTGATGATTGCTCCCGCGTTGATTAATGTGTTTGGCTATAGCCAGGCCACTCACCGGGTGGAACGTAGTAGCTATCAAGATGATGACTGGGAATTACTGATGTACAATGAACTGGCAGAAGGACGTCCCATCATTTATGACGGACAAGGTAGTGGCGGAGGCCATGAGTTTGTTTGTGACGGCTATGACGGAAATGGTCGTTTTCATTTCAATTGGGGCTGGAGTGGTAGTGAAGATGGCTTTTTTGCTCTGACGAATCTTAATCCTGGAGGCAGTGATTATACCTCAGATCAATCTGCAACAATCAGCATCCAGCCTCCTACTGGCAATGTGGTGAATAGGCCTAAGGCTGTGGTCAAGGAAGTCAATTATGGCGGCAGCCGTATGGTTTCCCGTCATACCAGTGGCTCATTTACCAACATCAATTTGTCGTCCACTCTTGTCAGCGACTTGTCTGAAAGCATGTCCCTACAAATCGGATATGGTCTTTATGACAGTGACGGATTGCAACAGGTGCTATATGAAGAGAGTCATACCTTCCCTGTTGGCGAGGAATACCGCATGGATGCCACATTTGCAATACCATCAACCATCTCTGACGGTACCTATCGTATTGTTCCCATTTGCCGGACAGACAAGACAGCCAACTGGTTGGCAGCAGCCAACTCGTCAGACTATTATCTTGAGATTAAGATTGATGGGCAGTGGATGCGTTTACGTACCTTTATGCTGAGTTTGGAGGAACGCACTATAGATGATGTGGGAGTGACAATTGTTGATGGTATCACGTATTCTGTCTACAATCAAAATGATAGAGGCCGGGCTACCATCATCAGCTTTGGTGACAGCAAACCGAAAGGGGCATTGAACATTCCCAGCCAGATATCATACAAGTCTGAGGATTATTATGTCAGTAAATTTGATGAAAGTGTTTTCTCTGATTGCCCAGACCTGACATCCCTTTCATTGTCAACCACTAATTTCTCCTATATGAGCGGTTTCCCCAAACTTTCAACGTTAGAGCTGCGTGAAGGAGTGTGCATGTTGAAACAGATCTCTGGTTGTAATCTTCTTGAAAGTATCGAGTATCCGAAATCTTTATCAATGATAGAACATGGTACAGAATGGTGTTCCAAACTTAAGACCATCCGTTTCAAGAATCCCCGGCAGTTTACATTCTATTTCTATCCCCAGTGGGATACCGAGTCTCTGCCAGCCTTAAAGGATGTCTATTTCGCATCCCCGGAACCACCCGTCTTTACTTGGAAAGACGGAGAGTTTGTTGTGAATCCAAATACTACAATCCATGTGCCCATGGGTGCCAAGGCTGACTATGAAGCAGCAGGCTGGAAGGGGTGGAATATCGTGGATGACCAGCCCGTGCCAGTGGTCAACGGTATAGAATGGGGCTATTGCAATGGTGATGAGGTGTCTCCTTATTCTCTTTATGACGAGTGCGGTGACAACGATGGTGAGTATGCCATTCATGTTCCAGCAGAGATGCTGGCTCCGTACGTAGGAAAGTCCATCAGCCATATACTATTCTATCAACCGACAGAGTCATGTGATTATGTCTTTATTACCAAACCGGGTACCGATTATATCCTGAAGCAGAAAGCTGAGATATTGGAGAATGCCTGGATGGATATAGAACTGTCACAGCCATACACCATCACGGGTGATGAACTGTATGTAGGTGTAGGCCGTCATGGTATGGTATCTACTTATATGTCAAATATCGTAGTGAGTGCTCCTGACGGTTTTTGGTTCAGAACGATGGGTGATGATCATAGTCAGAACATGGAACCCGGAACTTGGAAATATATGCCGGATCAGACTATAGATTTTGAACATCCCATTCCTTTGAAGTTTGTCATCAGTGGTGATAATATGGCACTCGATGTGGCAGTAATGGATATCCAAGTGGAAAAATCTGATGTGAAAGAAAACCACTATGATGTGAAGATGACAGTGCATAACCATTCGCAGGAAATTGTCAAATCGTTTGTCGTAGAATGGAATGTTGACGGCAGTCACCAAGGAAGTAAAACGCTGGAGGCAGATTTGCACCCAGGACATTCGATGGAAGCAGGTTTCAACTTTGATGCCACATTCTCTGACAGGTACCATAAGTTGAATTATCAGGTGACAAAAGTCAATGGTAAGGATGACGCCCTTGCTGCCAACAGCTCTGGAACCATTCCTTTCGCATCATCGGATACACCTATTGATGATGGTGTGCAGATTGTCAATAATGTGGAGTTGAAAGAAGGACAACTGTGGTGGAGCAATCATGATGAGGTGGAAATGTTTAATAGCGAGGGTGAAAACACTAATATCATTGGTAAGGAACGGGTTGGCATACGATATCATGCAGCCGTTTATATCCCCTTCAACTTGGTGGGTGGACAAGGTACGACTATTGATGGTATCAACATCTATAGGAATACTCTTGCGATGCAAAATGTTACCTTATGGGTATCTACTCATTTGCCTAAGTCTGAAATGGATGCTGATGTAGAGATTTTGGATGTTCCCAATAGCCAGTTGGTTCCAGAGTTGTTCCGAGACCATCAAGTAGCATTCAAACATTCTCATGTAATACCAGAAGGAGGTCTTTATGTAGGCTATTCCTTTGATATCACAGAGGACGGTATGAATGCGGGTTATCCTTTGCAGTGTGTAAGATCTGAGTTGAATCGCGAAGGCGCTTTTTGGGCGAGACCTTCTTATCAGTCCAATTGGGAGGATTTGGTTCCCCAATGGGGTAATCTGAGGGTTTATGTGTTGTTTGGTGGTGGCAATTATAATCAGAATGCCGTCAGAGTCCTTGGGTTTAATCACACCTCGGCGATTTTGAATGGAAAGGCTCAAGCCGAACTTGTGCTCACTAATGACGGTGGTAATAATGTCAATAGTATCAGCTATATGGTCTCAGGTAAAAAAAGTGGTTCATACGAAAAAGAAGCCACTCTTTCTATTCCTGCATTTAACAAAAGGGCTGTTACCCTTGAGCTAAATGCTGACCCAACGCAAGGTTATGACGAGAAGACCATTACTATCACAAAAGTTAATGGCGTATCCAATACAGCCCAGAAAGAAATCTCGGATACAGGTACTTTGTTTACTTTGACTAAACAACCAGAGGCGAAAGTAGTCTTTGAGGAGAAAACAGGAACGATATACAATTATAGCCCAATGGGGATATCCGTCAGAGAAAAATTATGTGAGATTTATGGAGATAAGATTATTCCGATAGTCATTCACCATATGGATGTCATGGAAACTGATGATTATCATGAGATTTTGGCACTCACTAATTGTTCTGTTACATATGTAAATCGTAAGAAAGCGGTAGATGTTTACATTGGTTCGAAACGTGAGTATCTAACATACTGGATTTCTGATCGCTTTGGAATAGATAAGGATGTACAGTATGCCTTGAATATGGTTGTGCCCGGTTCTGTCAGTGTACGTGCTGTTTGGGCAGATGAGGATCATAACAAGATTGACATTAGTGCTGATACCCAATTTGAAATGGATGCCGACAATCATCCCTTCCTGTTAGGATTTGTCTTGTTAGAGGATGGTTTAAGCGGAACAGGCTCTGCATGGGCTCAGGTCAATGGTTTTGCAGATAATAATCCATTTCCAGAAGATCCCATATTCGACAAATGGTGTAATATGCCCAGCAAGATTGAAGGTATGAAATATGACTACGTACCTGTGGCAGCCTGGAGCCCATATAAAGGCATAGAAGGCACTATACCTACGAGTGTCAAGGCTGGCCAGGCAAATCCCTATACCTTCAGGGCAGACATCACGGGCAACAGCCATATCCAGGACAAGACAAAACTGAGGGCTGTCGCACTGTTGTTAGACAAGAACACGGGTCGGATTATTAATGCAGGCCAGGCGAAAGTCGTACAGGAGACTGATATCCTTGGTGATGCCAATAGCGATGGGGTGGTGGACTCCAAAGACATCGATGCTATCTCTAAATATATCATAGAAGGCGATGCCAATGGCTTTATCTTCAAGAATGCCGATGTGAATGGTGACAAGAAAGTCAATATCGTCGATATTGTGCTCATAAACAAGATCAAATAAAGGAATGACAAGAAAGAATAATCTAAAAGCAAAATAAGTATGAAGAAGTTGCTGTTAACGCTATTGGCCGTCATGGTGACGGTGGCTGTGAATGCTGAGAGAATATCCAAGCAGGAAGCCTTGATGAAGGCTCGGCAGTTCATGCCGGGGAAACAGTTCGGGGATGCAAAAGCCTTTGCCAGAGGTGAAAAAGCTGACAGCCCTGCGGAATATGAAGCCTTTTATGTCTTCAACGCTGAAGGCAAAAAGGGTTTTGTGATTGTCTCAGGTGATGACCGCACAGAGCCCATCCTCGGCTATTCAGACCGTGGCAGCCTGAATGTTGACAGCATCCCTGACAATGTAAAGGGACTTCTTGACTATTACGAGAAGGTCCTCACTGCCATTGCCAACGACAAGAACTATACCCGCCCTGCCAGAACCCGTGGAACAGAAGGACGGGCAAAAGTAGAAACACTGATGGCAACAGAATGGGGACAGGATTTTCCATATAATATCAAATGTCCGATATTTAATGGGCAACGTTCTGTGACGGGATGTGTGGCTACTGCTTTGGCTCAGGTTCTGAATTATAATCGTTGGCCTAAGGATTATACGTCTGCAGTCCCGGCATATACCACATGGTCTAATCAGATATACATGCCTCAGTTGGAACCCATCAAATTTGGCTGGGGAGCTGAGAGTTTGCAATTCCTTGGCAATCTGATGCTCTATTGCGGACAAGCCGTAGAAATGAACTATGGCGTGGATGAGTCAGGGGCAGATACTTCAATAATACCAGAGTTGCTAAAGAACATCTTTGCCTATCCTGATGGTGCGCAATTTGTCATTAAGGATGAATATACAGAAGAAGAGTGGGATAACCTGATGTATGCAGAGATGGCAGGAGGCCGACCAGTGATTTATTCAGGCTTTGGAGAACAAATGACTGGTTATGGAGGACATGCTTTTGTCATTGACGGGTATGACTCTGGGCGCTATCATGTGAATTGGGGATGGGATGGTCAAAGCAATGGATTCTTCATGCTCACAGGTCTCAACGTCACTGGAGCTTCATACAATGATTATCAAGATGCAGTCATAGGTATTCAATCTCCAGAAGGAACTGCAGGAACAGTTAAGCCGAAGGCACAAGTTTATTCCGTAGTTTATAATGACGAAAAAAAGTATTTTTGGCGACGGGATGATGGGACGTTTCCAAATTTTAATATGTTCGCGAATGTATATAGCACAACTGGTGAGAAGGAAAAACTTCAGTTGGGCTGGGGTCTCTTTAACGAAAAAGGTCTTGTTACAGTCTATGCCCAAGAACAGCAAGAGATCGGATCTGACGAATCTGAATGCTATGGTTATTTTGCTTCTATTGTCATAGATGACAAAATTGATGATGGTGATTATTGCCTATTGCCAGTATGTAGGGGCAGTGATTCAGAAGAATGGTCTGCTGATGTTGCGAACTTATATGGAAGTGGATTGCGGCCAGATTATTATACTGAAATACGAATATCCAATAATCTGATGAAGCTTATTTATGATGGTACTTCAAAGTCTTTTGAAAGAGATAATCATGGATACTTGATTAAAGATGGTATCGCTTTTGATTTATGGCAGGATTTAGATGAGAAACATTACGCAACAGTGATTACACCTCAATCAGGTCATTATTCAGGAGACATAGTAATTCCTGATGTGATTTCACATAATTCTAAAGATTATAAGGTCTATGATGCCGACCTTACAACTTTTGAGAATTGTCAGGAGCTGACATCGCTGTCCATTTCTATGATTCAAGGTCCTCGTATATGGAATTGTCCGAAATTGAAGACCATAGAATTTCGTGAAGGTACTACTGATTACCCTGATAAAAACAGGATATTCTTGTGTGACAAACTAAAAACAATAAAGTTTAACACCATTAATCAATTGCTGTTTCAAGGCTGCCCGTTTGAGGATTATCTGCCAGCTTTGACAGATGTGTATTTCATGTCGATATATCCGCCATCTCAGCCTCCATTTTATGGGGAGGATAATTTCTCGGTAAAAGAAAACGTGACACTTCATATTCCAAAGGGAGCCATGCCTGATTACCAAAAATCTGGATGGAAGAGCTGGAACCTGTCTGATGACCTGGTTGTAGAAAACAAGGCAGTAAAATGGGGATATGTTAATGATAATAATACGGGACACTATAATTCGCCAGAAATAGGATCACTCGAGAGATGTGATGTGGATCTTGCCATTCATGTACCTGCCGAGATGATTGGCAAGTATAAAGATCAAAAAATTACTGGCATTGAGTTCTTCTGTATAAATATGCTCAACTCAAACTTTCCTGACTACGTGTTTATCACCAAACCTGGTACAGACTATCTGGTAAAGCAATCAGTAACTGTTTCTCGGACAACAGGGTGGAAGAGCATAATTTTATCCGAACCATACATAATAACTGGCGATGAGCTTTATGTTGGAATTGGAAGGTATTATGTGCATGATTTTGGTATATCCTCATTTGAACCCCATGATTACGATGGTCAATGGTGCAGAATTATGGGTGGGGATAAGACTTGGGAGAATCGCTACAATGAAGAAACAGGTCATCCATTGACCCTTCGTTTTATCATTGAAGGTGAGAACCTACCAAAGGATTTGAGATTATGTCAGCCGAAAATGGTAAATGAAGATTCTACAAACAAGATTCAGGTATCTGTTGTCAACAGATGTGCTGATCTTCTTACATCTTATGCCATAAAATGGGACTTCGATGGCAAGGTGAATGGAACAAAGACCATCGAGACCTGCTTGGCCTCATGTTTGGCAGAAACTTTAGAAATTGATGTCCCCACAGAGTTGGAAGGCTACCATCATACACTCACATTAGATGTGGTCAGTGTGAATGGAATAGAAGATGCCATACCAGCCAACAGCCACTTAGTCTATGAATTTACCAGTTCTGCTAATCATTATCCTCGCAAGATGGTCTTGGAAGATTTTGTTGGCACATGGTGTGGATGGTCTCCACGTGGTTATGTCGCTACCGAAAAAATGCATGAGAAATATCCCAACAACTTCATTCCAATTGAAATACATGAGAATAGTTGTTATGGAGCAGCTGACGCTGTGGGAGAACCTTACAATTATGGTAAGTACATAACAGAATACTCATCCACTCCAACTTTCCTCATCAACCGGCTTAAAACAATTGATTCCACTCTTGATGAAGCAGCCAAAGCATACGAGGAACAAAAGGACCATGCCGACGCTATAATTCAATCTAATGTCGTCTTTGTACCAGAGGACAATACTTCGGTGACGGTGAAGACTTCAACTACTTTTGGATTCACGGATGAAGGGCATACCGATTTCCGTATTGCATACGTTGTAGTAGAGGACAACGTTGGCCCTTATAGTCAAGCTAATTTCTACAGCGACTCTTCTATGCCAGACAACCCTGATGACTATATGAATGAATGGTATAAGAAAGGTAGTCCTGTAGAGATGAGGTTCAACGATGTGGCCCGTGGCATCTATCCTGATTTGAACGGAATGGAGGGCATCATGCCGACATCGGTCGTGGCTGGTCAGCCGTATGAATATGAATACACCTTCGATTTGCCGGATAATATCCAGGATAAGAAGAACATCCGTATCGTGACGCTACTGATAGATAACAGATCGGGCGAGATCATGAATGCAGACCAGACGAAGGTAATTACCGAGACAGACATGAATGGCGATGCCAATAATGACAACGTTGTCGATAACAAGGATGTTGACGCCGTTATTCGATACATCATGTATGGCGACATTAAGGGCTTTAACTTCAAAAATGCCGATGTCAATGGTGACAAGAAAGTAAATGCCACAGATATCGTGATCCTTGTGAGAATGATTAGGGAGATGTAGTTAATACTTAAAGCAGAATGAGTATGAAGAAGAATATAGTTCATCGTTTCTGGTCGAGAGGAATCAGATTGTTGATATTGGTGTTAATGTGTCTCTTTCACATAACCCAGGGTCTTGCACAGATTGAATTCAGATATGACGATATCGATAATGGAGAAACCAAAAACGTGTATTTGGACTGTGACGAGGTTGTACTGTACGGCATTACATATAGGTTTCATCCTGGTGATATGGTTGTGCAATATGATCCTGCAGGAACAGGGATCCCGGTTGGAATTATGCTCAAAAGTGGGCATTTCACAGTCGTGAGGTATGATGAAGATCTTTGTTCAAATGTCATATTGTTTGATCGCTTAACAACTAAAAATCTGGATTCTTCCAATGCAGGTCATTTTACAATCACTCTTCAGGGACAGGCCACTGTTGTTGATGGTGAGGGTAGTTCTGATTTAACATATCCTGTGATAGGTGCTGCTTCGGGCCTGTTCTTCTCCAAAACAAAATTGGAGTCTGTAACAATAGTTGGTAATCCTTCATTTACAGACACAAGTTCTATGTTTGTTGGCTGTACAAATCTGAAAAGTATAGATTTTGGACAGTTTGATGCCAGCAATGTAACAGATATGAACCATATGTTTAGTTCCTGTAATGCATTGACCAGTCTTGATCTGAGCAACTTCGACACAAGCAATGTGACAGATATGAACTGTATGTTTTTAGGATGTGAAGCGTTGACCAGTCTTGATCTTAGCAATTTCGACACAGGCAATGTTACTGATATGCATTTTATGTTCGAGGGGTGTAATGCATTGACAAGCATAAATCTCAACAGTTTCAACACGGGTAATGTTATAAATATGAGTGGAATGTTTGCCAGGTTGGGTGCACTGAAGAGTCTTAATCTTTTGAATTTTGATTTTAATAAGGTTATAGATATAACGGGAATGTTTGAGGGATGCTCCAGTTTGGGAACAATCTATTGCGAGGCAGATTTGACTGGTGTTGAGAATGGTGAATATATGTTTACCAATTGCGTGTTCCTTGAAGGCGGGAATGGAACGTCTTACAATGAGGAAATTCTAGACAAGACCTATGCCCGCCCTGATAAGAATGGACAGCCTGGCTATTTTGCGGATGATGTCAACTATGTCAGAACATTTATGTATGCGAGGCTATCCGGTAACGAGTCAGGAAAGACGATGACATTCTATTATGATACCAACATAACAGCAACAGATTATATAGTGTTAAATAACTGGTACATGAGTTGGTCTGAGGAACGGAGTAATATCACTCATGTCGTTTTCGATAAGTCTTTCGTCAATGCACGTCCAAAATCTACCGCACGATGGTTTTGTGACTTTGAGAACTTGAAGACGATAGAGGGTATCGAGCTCCTGAATACCAGCAATGTAACAGACTTGAGCCAGATGTTCCAGGGATGCAGTTCCTTGACAACCCTTAATCTTCTGGACCTTGATTTCAGTAAAGTAGAAAATATCAATTATATGTTTGCGGGTTGCAATAAACTGCAGACAATCTTTTGCAAGGAAGACTTGAGTGGCGTAGAGTTTGGCGATAATGCTTTCATGGATTGCGAGGCTCTTGTTGGAGGTAATGAAACATATTACGATTATAGAATATGGGATAAAAGCTATGCCCGTCCGGATATGGATGGCCAGCCTGGTTATTTCTCGGCTTCTACGGAGAGCGGTAGCGAAGTAATTGTTGCCAATTTGGGAGTTAATGATACGTTTAAGACCGGAGGTATTAGTTATCAGGTTATTAGTGTCAATCCCCTGGAGGTGCAAGTCTATAGTAAAGATGAATATCCAAGAGAACCTGCCGTAAGTCAGGGCAGGGTAGGTCATATTGACATCCCTTCAAATGTGAAAGGTCCAGATGGAAGGAACTATTCTGTGACAAGAATTGGTCAGTGTGCTTTCTTGTCTTGTCATGGAATTAGATCTGTATCTATTCCGGAATCAGTAACAGCTATAGAGCAATCTGCATTTGCCAGTTGTACAGGTTTGACAAAAATTGTCATTCCTAATTCTGTGACAATGATTGACCAAGGTGCTTTTTATAATTGCAGTAGCTTACAGTCTGCGACATTATCCAAATCCATGACTCGTATAGACCATTCGTTGTTTTCCGGATGTAGCAGTCTGAAGAGCTTTGTTATCCCTAATACGATAAAAGAAATTGGCTTTGAAGTCTTTGAAGGTTGTACTAGTTTGCAATCCATGACGATACCGGCATCGGTAACCAATATTGACTATGGATTATTTTATGGATGTACGTCTCTTACCTCAATTACAGTAGAAGAAGGGAATACGGTTTTTGATTCGCGGAACGGATGCAATGGTATTATTGAGACGAAAAAGAATGAATTAATTGTAGGATGTAAATTTACGACGATCCCCAGTTCTGTTACAAGTATCGGTACTCATGCTTTTTTCGGCTGCAAGAATCTGACATCATATCAGGTGCCAAGTTCCGTGACAAATATCGAGTATAATGCTTTTAGAAACTGTGAAAATCTGAGCTCTATTTATATTTCTCGTTCTGTTGTGTCAATTGGGGAAAAAGTATTTGAGAATTGTAGCTCATTGTCATCAATAATTGTTGACAGAGATAATAAGAAATATGATTCCCGAGAAAACTGTAATGCAATTATTGATACCCAAAAGAACGAACTCGTTGCAGGCTGCAAATCTACCATTATTCCTCCTTCCGTTACGATTATTGGAGGGTGGGCATTTGCAGGAAGTGGAATAACTACGATTACCATTCCCAATACAGTCAAGAGTATAGGAAAGGAGGCTTTCGTTGATTGCCAAAGCCTCAAGACGATCACGATACCTAACTCTATTGACAAAATCGAAGATCACACATTTGCTTATTGCCAACAATTGTATTCATTAGTTATTCCTAACTCTGTACAGAGTCTTGGTGTTGGATTTATATATAGTTGTGATAATTTGAATATACAATCATATATGATAAATCCACCAGCTTTTAACCCGGGCGGAGGTATTAAAAAGAAAAAGGTGTTTGTTCCTTATGGTACAAAGAACAGATATGAGTCGACTCCAGGATGGAATCTATTAAAGATAATAGAGGCAATTGAAGACAACGGTATTTGCTATAGTCTAACGGGAGAGAATACAGCTGCTGTTTGTGGGGAGATCATACCTCAAAATGAGACGGAAATTCCTGAATCCATGACAATAGATGGTAAGAATCTTGCTGTTGCGTCTATTGCTGAAGAAGGTTTTAAAGGCAACACGGATTTGACGCTGATCTGTATTCCTGCGTCCATTGAGCAGATTGGCGAGAATGCTTTTGCCGGCTGTAGCAGTCTTAAAGCCATCTATTGTTATAATGAGAATCCGATAGTTCTGGGCAGTGACAAGGCTATGGTCCGTACTCGTGCTGATGGTGATGATAAACTTGCTTCCACCGTCTTTGCACAGGTAAATAAGGAAACTTGTATCCTCTATGTGCCCAAGAATAGTGGCAACAAATATCGTAGTGCCGACGGTTGGAGTGAGTTCCAGAACATCGTTGAGATGGAATCTGCCATACCAGGCGATGCCAACAACGACGGAAAGGTCAGCAACGAAGACATCAATGCCATTTCTGATTACATTACGGAGGGCAAAACTGAGTCTTTCATCTTCAAGAATGCCGATGTCAATGGCGACAAGAAAGTAAATGCCGCAGATATCGTGATTCTTGTGAACATGGTCAAGGAGAAGTAGTCATTACACCTTAGTAATTAATAAATAAATCCCGAAATGTTTGGTCGTTTCGGGATTTATTTGTATCTTTGTAGCCTAAAATAAGAAATGATAACTAAAAAATAAAGAATGATGAAGAAAGTTCTATTAACTCTATTGGCTTTCATGGTGACGGTAGCCATGAATGCAGAGCAGATTTCTAAACAGCAGGCACTGCAGAAAGCGCAACAGTTTATGCCAGGTAAGCAGTTTGGCGAGGCCAGATGTTTCGCTCGCTCCGCCGGTTCTTCCGAAAGAGAGCCGTTCTATGTGTTCAATGCCGATGGCAATCAGGGCTTTGTCATCGTTTCTGGCGATGACCGCACGACGGAGATTCTTGGTTATTCCAATATAGGCACTCTCGATATGGAACAGTTGCCAGAGAACCTGAAATGGTGGCTCGATAGTTATGCCCGTCAGATAGAGGCCCTGGGCACCTCGGCAAAGCCTGCCAAGAAGGCCAAGACGCGTGGGGCTGACAGTTGGGCAGCTGTCGCTCCGATGATTGAGACACAGTGGAACCAGTATGAGCCGTACAATCTGTGGTGCCCTGATTTAAATGGTAAAGTGAGGGGGGAGTCAGGCTTTAATGCAGAGAACATCTGCGTCACGGGCTGTGTCGCCGCGGCGATGGCTCAGATTTTGTATTATTATCAGTCTCCCCAAAACTGCCCAAGCATTGATGAATATGATACGAGAACAAAAGGCTGGACTATGAAGGAGTTGCCTGCAACGTCTTTTAAGTGGACAAAGATGAAGAAGACGTATGAAGGTGATGAGAAAGACGAATCTGCTGAGGCCGTTGCTGAACTGTTCCGTTATTGCGGCCAGGCTGTCGAAATGGACTATAATTTAGGAGGGTCATCAGCCGCTGTCTCTCCTTATGAAATGGCAAAATATTTCGGGTTTAGCAAGAATGCCAAATTGGTAAGCAGGTCTATGTATTCATCGTCAGACTGGGAGAGTATGATCTATAAGGATATTTCCGAAAGCCATCCTGTGCTCTATGGCGGAGCAAGTCTTAGCGGTGGTCATGAGTTTATTGTCGACGGTTACGACGGCAACGGCCTTTTCCACATGAATTGGGGATGGGGCGGTATGAGCGATGGCTACTTTGTGCTATCCTTGGCCAATCCTGACGAACTGGGAGCCGGAGGAGGAACCAGTAAGGACGGCTATTCCAAAGACCAGAATGCCATCATCGGGCTGAAGCTGGCTCCTGCTGAAGAGGTGGAGATACCACTATTCTATGGGGATATTGATGATCTGACGACATTGGCGTTCAGCCGTACGTCGGCCAGTGAGGATTTCACGGGTGTAGACCTTCCGGGATTTGTCTTCTTCCAGTATGAGAATTCAGATGAGACTGGCAGCTGTACCTTTGAAACGGCATGGGGCCTGTATCAGAATGGCGGTCTGCTGCAAGTGTTGGGTGCCTCAGATCCTGTTACTTTGGTTTATACGAATAGTAATGCCGTCTATAATAATCCCACAGTCTCCTTTGGAAAAGACCTGGCTGACGGCCAATACCAGTTCCGCCAGATATACAGACTTCAGGGATCGACGGAATGGCAGCTATGCAAAACGCCGTATGATTATATGGGGAATCCGCTCATTCTCTTTATCGAAGCTGTCGTTTCGGGCAATAACCTGACACTGAGATTGTCTGATCCAGATGAATATACATCAAAGATTACTGTCAATAGTGTCAGCTTCTACCCAACGTCGTTAGAGGATGGAAAGCCTGTAGAAGTAACCGTGAACCTGACGAACAATGGTGACTCTTATCAGGAAGTGGTGTACCTCACGTTGGGAAGTCAGAAAACTCTCGTCTGCGGTTCTGTGGAGGCAGGCCAGACAGGGAACGTCAAGCTGCACTTAACACCTAATCAGGCAGGAACAATGACTCTTAAGCTCTCAACGGATAAAAATGCTACGGATGTGGTGTGGTCAGGATCAGTCACGGTGGAAGCTGCTAAACCACAATCATTATCGGCTACGGTGACAACACCTGGTCTCGTGAACAAAGTGCTAACAGGTACGACGCTGAAGGTTAATGCCGCTGTTAAGAATGAAGGCTCGAATGCGTATGAGAATGCCATAGAACTGGTTTTATGGAAGAAAGATTCAGCGCCAGAATCGTATAGTTATTGGCTTGATAAAACAAAGTCGGTGATGACCACTATTCAGCCCGGAGAAACGAAGGATGTAAACTTCGAGGTTAAGGATCTTGACCTTGACGGTGAGTATTTCTATTCTCTATATTATTACTCGGAAAAGACAGGCGTAGATTTTGAGATCACTGACACAGGTTTCAGTTTGACGGAAGAGGAGGAAGAAACTGTCATGCCTGGTGATGCTGACGGTAATGGTGCGCTTGAAGCTGCTGACATCAATGCCGTTGTCATATACATTATGGAGGGGAATTTCGAAGGATTCAAGTTCGAGAATGCCAACCTGAACGATGACGACAAGGTAGACGCTGCCGACCTCGTGCTCCTCATCAACATGCTCCAGCCGTAAGATTTATATTGGTTCCAGGCAGTCTGAGGGGATATAAGTGATAGCGACGGCTGCCACACCATCAATCTGGATCAGGAAGTATTTATTCTTCCTGATCCTTTTAATGACCCCTTCGACACCCTTGAAGCGACCCGCGGTGATACGAACCCGGCGGCCCAAGTTGGCAGAGTCTCTGACGTCAAGAAAAATGATAGACGCATCTTGTGCCGATGCAACCTTTATGAAGTCTTCCATCTGACGGTCAGGAACGTGAAGAATTTCCGACATTCCATTGGCAGATGTCTTCATCATGTATCTCATCGGCTCGAACTCTTTCCTGTGCATCTTCAGATGGGTGAGAACCTCTTGGGAGGCATGGACGAAGATGAGGTTGTGGATGGCTGGAACCAGCGTCTTACGAGGACCTTCAGATGAGTCTGCCAGATCGTAGTGCATGGGCATAAAATTTTCTATGCCCAGAAGATCCAACTGTTCCTTAATCTTCAGTTCGCGGTGGTACGTGACCCGCATAGGGTACCATCTGATGATGTCGTTACTTTCCATTTCGAGCGCAAAGGTAGTGTTTTTCTTTCAAAGAAAGAATAATTAGGAAGCTTTTTCTTTGTTTTTCGCTATTTTTTACGTATCTTTGCACCCAATTATATGCCATATCAATGTTTGGAATGCGTAATGTGGCTGGGAATCAGTGCATTATGAGGGTAAAGGACATTGAACTGTATATGTCAGCCACTCTGCAGAAACAGGGTGACCCTCTCTTTTTGTCTTCACTCGCAAACAAATTATCATCATTTATGAAAAAGAACCATATCCTATTATTCTTGGTATCTGCGGCCATTTGTCTGCTGACATCATGCGCCTCACCCAAGAATGTGACTTACTTCCAAAATCGCGAAGCATTGGAAAAGGCCATTCAAGGCTATCTGGTGGATGCCCGTATCATGCCGAAGGACGTGCTGACCATTACCGTCAGTACCACGACACCTGAGGCCGCCAAACAGTTTAACCTAGTGACACCGACCTCACAGACCCAGCTTCAGACCTATCTCGTGGATAATGAGGGAATGATCAATTTCCCCGTCGTAGGTCAGCTAAAGGTTGGCGGGATGACTAAGACTGAGGCGGAAAAGCTGATCACGGAGAAAATTACCCCTTATCTGGCGGAGTCGCAGAATCCGGTGGTGACCGTCAGGATGTCGAGTTTTTCCATCTCAGTGTTGGGAGAGGTCAATCAACCTGGAACCTTCACAGTGGAACGGGAAAAGATCAACGTGCTTGAAGCCTTGTCGAGGGCTGGTGACCTGACGATCTATGGTGTCAGAAACAATGTGACCCTCATCCGAGAGGAAAGTGACGGCACCAAGAGTTACCATACCCTGAACCTGAACGATGCCAATATCGTGAACTCGCCCTATTATTATCTGCAACAGAACGATATTCTCTATGTGGAGCCCAATAAAATCAAAGCACAAAACTCCACCGTCGGCAGTATGACAACCCTTTGGCTGTCGGCCACAAGTATCTTAGTGTCGGTGGCTACGTTAATCGTGTCTATTTTAAGAAAATAATCAAAAACTAATTCATCATGAGTAATCAGTTGAGATCTTCTGGGATGAGGGTAAAAAAGTCATTTACCGTCTTCGACATGAAATACCTGTGGACCATCTTCACTGCTCATAAAAAGTGGTTTGCCTTATCTGTTGTCCTGTGCCTGTTCCTTGCAGCGGCTTATGTCTATTTCACCCGCCCTGCATACAATATCGTGGGAAAGATGATGCTCATCGAACGCAGGCAGAATAGCAGTAACTCGATTTCTAGCGCCAGCTCAGCCCTGTTGAACCAGTTGCCGTTGAACCTGGGCAGCAGCTTGAATCTGGGCAGGTCGTTAAACTCAGAGAACGAGAAGGAAATATTGAAGGCCAAACTGTTGGCGAAAGATGTGGTGGAGGATCTGGGACTCTATGCGGAGATCCGTCATCAGAAGTTTCTGAAGAGCCGACTGCTCTATAAGAACACGCCTGTCAACGTGACGGTCAGCAAGGAATGTCTTCATGCCATGAACGAGGGCCTGAAGACTTACAGCATCCGTCTGACCATCGACAAGAGCGATGCCGGCTTTACCTTCGAGGGGGTGCTCAAGAAAAACAAAAAAAAGGCAGAGATTGCCGAGCAGACCTTTGCCAAACTGCCGGCTGTCATACATACGGAGATTGGCGATCTGGCATTTACTGAAAATGTGTTGCCGACGGATGATGACCGGAAACCCTTTGAGAAGGATTACCGGCTGAAAGTCACGATCACCCCGCCCATGACAGTAGCCAAGCGGTTTGTCAACCGTCTGACGATTGCCTCAGCCACGAAGAAGGCCACCTCGATTATCCAGATCAGCCTTCAGGACGAGCATGTCGTGAGAGGCGTTGACTTCGTGAACAGCCTGGTGGAGCATTATAATGACCGTTCCAATCAGGAGAGACAGGAAGAGGCTGCCAAGAACGAGGCGTTTATCAATGGCAGACTTGCCAAAATTGACCAAGAGTTGGGCCTGACGGATGCCGACTGGGAAAAGGTCAAGAAGCAGTATCAGGTGACAGATCCCAAGGTGGATGCCGAAGAGGTAATAGAAAAGAAAAGCGTCTATGAGAGTCAGATGGTCAGTTTAGGTATTCAGCTGCAGTTGTTGGATTTCTTAAACGAATATGTGAAAGACCCCTCTAACCTCTACGAGCTGATCCCTTTGAATGCCAGTATTTATGGCAGCGATGCAACGGTCGGTCAGCAGAATAATGCATTGAAAGCCACGAACTATAGTGGTGATGCCACCTCGCTCATCAGACAGCACAATTCTATGGTAATGGAACGTAACCAGCTATTGTTAGGTATGAGCGAGAAATCACCACAGCTGCAGCGGATAGCCCAACAGATCGAAGACCTACATCCTGCTATTCTGACTGCGATTCAGCGTGACAGACAGTCGATTGTCATCAGAAGGCGTGCGGTGGAACAGGAGTATAACCGATATATGAGTCGGGTGGGGAATGCACCTGAGCAAGAGCGTGTGATGACAGATGTGAGCCGTCAGAGGACAATCAAGCAAGGTGTCTTTGTCTCCTTGTTGCAGAAACGGGAGGAAACCGCTATGGAGTTGGCCAATACGACGGACAAGGGCAGACTGATAGATGAAACACAGGCCCTTTCGAAAATAAAGCCTAAGACATTGGTCGCCTTGCTTTCGTCGCTGATCCTCGGTCTGCTGATTCCATATTTCGTCTTTTTTGCCAGAAGGAGTATGAAGAAAGTCGTTGATTCAGAGATTGACCTTAAAGTGACAACAAGGCTGCCGCTGGTGGGTACAATTCCTGCATCAGGACAAGGCGACATGGACGATGCGTTCCGACTGGTTCGAAATCATATCCTGCCTCTATTGGGTGAAGGAAAGAAAACCATCTTGGTTACTTCTGCCAATAAGGGAGACGGTAAGACCTTCTGTGCTACCCGTCTGGCAGAAGCCTTTACCAGAATGGGGGAGAAGACCATCTGTCGTGATTTGCTTGAGGTCCTCCCTGCAGGAAGCGTAGCCTCTACTCATCCTGCCGACCTGCTGGCCCATAAGGATCTTAGCCAAGCGTTATCCAGCCTGCGGGAGACATACGACATCATCATCTTGGACGGTCCGAATCAGGATTCCAGCAACGAGACCCTCATTGCCGGCCTGGCTGATGTGACCTGTTTCGTCTGCCGTGCAGGAAAGACCGCCAAGGCTGCGATAGCTGGGCTTGAGAAGATGAACAGCGATAATAATTGCCAGTCATCTTCTTGTATTGTGCTAAATAAGTTAGGATAGTGATCAAGAAGATTCATTATTGTTGGTTAGGTGGAAATCCGTTGCCATCATCAGTACGGAGCTGTCTGAAGAGTTGGAAACGGTTCTGTCCAGACTACGAAATCATCAGGTGGGATGAATCTACCTTTCCAATTGATCAGTACCCTTGGGTAAAGGAGGCTATCAAGCAGAGACTGTATGCTTTTGCTGCCGACTTTATCCGGCTGAAAGTCTTGTACGAATATGGCGGAGTCTATATGGATGTTGATGTAGAGCTTATAAAACCGATAGACGGATATCTGACAAGCAGCTTTGTCTCAGGCTTTACCAACCACCATATTCATACTGATGAGATGAACTATGTCAGTGAAGACGGCTATAACATGCTGACGGGCAAGCGCTATCGCTGGTTTCAGGTTCAGGCCGGTTTTATGTATAGTGAACCTCGCCATCCTTTCATTGAGCACTGTATGTCTGCATTATATGAAAATGGACAGCGGGCGTTTTATAGATCTGACGGTTCCCGCAATATTTTCACGATGGATATCATGCTGATCCGGATGCTTGAGAAATACGGAATCCGTTATGTGGATGAAACGCAACATCTTGAACCGGGTATCACGATATATAAGAGTAACATCTTTGCCACCCGCAGGTCTCTTGACCGTGAGTCGGTATTAATCCATTGGTTTGACCAAAGCTGGCGACGTGGGGGCGGGTGGAAGATGAAGGCAAAGAAAATCATCAAGAGCCGTTTCTATTGGTTATATCGGACAGCGAATCGGTTATCCTTTAAGAAATGAGGCACTTATAATAGCACTAAGTTGTGTTTTTTCCCAATAATTACCTGATAGAAAGATATTCAAAATCGTCTGGCCGCTCCAAGGAGGCGGTAAGGAATATTGTGCTTTCCTTTATTGCAAGGGGAGTATCTATGGTTTGTTCTCTACTGATTGTGCCGGTGACGATTCATTATGTTAACCCGACTCGTTATGGTATATGGCTCACGTTATCGTCTATCATAGGCTGGATTCTGCTTTTTGACTTTGGTTTAGGTAATGGACTGAGAAACAAGTTCGCAGAAGCGATGGCAGATGATGACAAAGACCTTGCAAGGCAATATGTAAGCACAACCTATTTTACTTTAGGTATTATTATGTTGGTGTTCTTTATTGTTTTTGCTATCATCAACCAGTTCGTAAACTGGGCAAACATCTTAAAATTGGATGTCTCTTATGCCCAAGAGTTGAAACAGGTTTTCGCTATTGTGACTTTTTTCTTTTGTACGAGCCTGGTAGTGAATCTTTTTTCTACCATTCTAACTGCAAATCAAAAACCGGGTTTATCCGCTGTGTTGGGAGCTATAGGACAGATCGTGTCCTTGTTGGTCATCTATATTTTGACACTTACCACAGAAGGAAGTCTATTTAATTTGGCTTTTTATTATTCTGGAGTACCAATGCTTGTGGTTCTTCTTGCTTCAGTCTATGGCTTCGGTTTTACTCGTTATAAAGATTATGTCCCGAAATTGAAGTATTATAAAAAGAATCATATAAAAAGTGTTACAAGTTTGGGCTTTAAATTTTTTGTCATCTGTATTAGTATGATATTCATCTTTCAGATGATGAATATCGTTATCTCCAGGGAACTGGGCCCTGATGCCGTGACAGAGTATAACATCGCCTTTAAATATTTCAATATATTGACCACAATAATCATTATAATTGTAACTCCTTTCTGGTCTGCTTTTACTGATGCGTATCATAAGAAAGACTATATTTGGATGGCTGGCTCTATGAAGAAGTTGGAAAATGTCTGGCTGATGTCTTGTCTGGCTGCACTCGTCATGATTATATTTGCAAATCTGTTTTATCGTGTCTGGGTTGGAAAAGAATTGGTTGTGCAAATGTCTACAACTGTCAGTATAGCGGTTTATGTGACTCTTTATAATCTTGGCCAGATTTATATGTATATGATCAATGGTGTAGGTACGGTGAAAATCCAACTGATTATCTATTTATTATTTGCTATGGTAGCCTGGCCTTTGATGGTACAATTGTGCAGGGCTTTGGGGTTGCCAGGAATCGTTGTCGTGCCATCTGTTGTTGTTGCTTTGCAGGCAATCTTTGGAAAGATACAGATAGGCAAGATTCTTAATGAGCGCGCAACAGGTCTGTGGGGGGAATAATATGAGAGTATCTGTCATAACCGTTTGCTATCATGCCATTCATGGGATTGAGAAGACCATTCAATCCGTTTTGTCCCAGTCGTATGATGATATAGAATACATCATTATTGATGGGGGCAGCACGGACGGAACAGTTGATATTATACGGAAATATTCAGATCAGATAACCTATTTTGTATCAGAGCCAGATGGCGGTATCTATGATGCGATGAACAAGGGCGTCAGGGCTGCAACAGGTGAATGGATTAATTTCCTGAATGCCGGTGACACTTTTGCCAGTGATGATGCCATTAAGAATTCGCTGTCTATTGATACGGATGGAATAGATGTCATATATGGCGACAGCATTGAACTCACCAAGGAACTGTCTCATATCGTTCCAGCTTCTGATGATGTGAAGCGAATGACTTATGAACCCATCTATCGGCATGGCTCTTCATTCGTTCGGGCATCTGTTCAGAAACAGCATGAATTTGATGTATGCAGAAAGGACCTCGGATATAGTCTGGATTGGGAAATGATCCATAGATTATATCTTGAAGGTTGTCGGTTTAAGAAGGTGGATACGGTCATTGAGTGTTACGAACTTGAGGGTGTATCCAATCATTTTGTCCGTAACCGTTGGTATAATTACAAGATTACATCATCATCGGGTTTCAGCGTCAAAAAACTGTGGTTATTTATTCATAGCAGTCTTATCTATATGTTCAAGCAATCAAGTCTATTCCACTGGCTGAAAGCTTTTTTCCTGGAATATTGTGTCAATGACATTCTTCCTCACATCCCATTCTGGTGTGTCCGTAGATGGTACATGCGGTTGTGGGGAGCACATATCGGCAAAGGTAGTTTTATCATGAAAAGAAACTATATCTTGAATCCCAATAGACTCACGATGGGAACCTATAGTCACGTCAATCGTGGATGTACCCTCGATTGTCGTGGTAATATTACGATAGGCAATAGTGTATCTATTTCCCATGGGGCGTATATCATGACCGGCAGCCATGACCATCAGTCAAAAGACTTTATTGGGAAATTCCTTCCAATCACGATTGAAGACTATGTATGGATTGGCGTCGGTGCTGTCATACTGCAAAATGTCCATATTGGCAAAGGTGCCGTCATTTGTTCAGGTGCAGTTGTCACAAAGGATGTGGGAGATTATGAGATCGTGGGTGGTGTGCCAGCCAAGAAAATCGGGGAGAGGACACGAGACTTGGACTATCGTTGTTTTTGGGATATGCCACTGACATAAGTGAAAAGATGAAAAGTAACCTGTCGTTTGAGAAACTGAAGATGTTTAATACCCCTCATAAACTGTGGGTGGGACTTCATCTTCTCTTTGCCAATTTGAAACGGAATCATATACGTCCGAAAAGAACCATCGGCAAGGTCGTCTTGTATTACAGGATATGCGAGAAAGGCTATCCAAAGGAAAAGCCAGACTATATTACCAAAGAGCATTGCCTGGAAAATGCTGTGAAGGCGTTTCCTCTAAACAAGGTGGAATGGCATGTGTTGGCAGACAATATCAGTGATATGACCTATCAGATGATCTTGAAATATGTCCCAGCTGAAACTGTTAAGAGAGTGTCTGTGGGGCATGGTGCAGGTACATTCCGGATGGTTTATGAGGAAGCCTTGTTGCAGGAGAATGACGTGTTGGTATATTTCCTGGAAGATGACTATCTGCACATCCCTTATTCACTTGACTTCCTTAAGGAGGCAGCTGAATGCAACTATACTGACTATCTGACATTGTATGATCATCCGGATAAATACTCGAACGAGAAGAATCCTTATGTCACTCGTGAGGGAGAATCCTCGATCGTATACTGGTGCGGACACCGACATTGGAAGGAAACGAACTCCACGACTATGACATTTGCTGCTTTTGCTGATGTGTTGAAGCAAGATAAAAAGACATTCTGGAACTGGACTAAGGATCGTCATCCATGGGACTTCGTCCTTTTTACAGATTTGAGGAAGATGAGCGGGAGACGACTGTCCTGTCCGATTCCGTCATGCTCAACTCATGGCGAGCAATTGTCACTGGCCAAAGGTATTGACTGGGGAATCATATCATCACAATGAAGTCCATCCTTATTATCACTTCCTTTTTGCCTTATCCTATTCACTCTGGCGGTGAGCAGGCACAATACAATATGATTGAAGCATTGAGGAAGACCTATAGCATAGGAATCATCTTTCCAATGAACCGTGATAACCGGGCGGAAGATGTGGAGGCGCTTTCATCATTATGGCCAGAAGTACGGCTATTTCCGTTTCCACTTATAAGTCAGTACACTCATCTTCCCTTCTTGGTCCAAAAAGCCAAAAGGTTTCTCTATAAGAAATCATCGCGATTTCATCAGGTCTCTTTGGCGAAAGATGTATTAGATCAGACGGACTTCCTGACATCTAAGGCATATCTGAATTTGATTAATCATGCAATAGCGGAGACAAAACCCGACATGATTCAAGTAGAATTCATTCAGAATCTGAATATCGGAGGCTTATTGCCTCATGATATCAAGAAAGTATTTGTTCATCATGAGATCGGGTTTGTGGTGGCAGACAGGATGTTGAAGAACGTCTCTCTGACTCATAAACAGCAGCACAAGAAGGAGCAGAAGAAGCGTCAAGAAATTGCAAGGCTTAATCAGTATGATGGTGTCTTAACACTTACAGAGACAGATAAAGATGTCTTGGCTAAATCGGGTGTAAAACCGCCCATATATGTATCTCCTGCTGCTGTCAATACAAGGGAAAAGGAATATGATGGTTGGAATGGGCAGATCGTTTTTATCGGTGGATACCATCATCGCCCCAACCAAGAAGGTATGGATTGGTTTTTGAGGGAGGTGACTCCATGTGTCGATTGGAGTAAATACCCTCAGACTCAGCTGAAAATAGTAGGATTAGGTTGGCCGACATCTTATGAGGGGAACTTCAACGGATTAAACGTGCATCTCGCAGGATATGTTGATGATTTGTCAGAACATGTGTCTCGTACTCTTATGATTGTTCCTCTGCTTACAGGCAGTGGGATGAGAATGAAGATATTGGATGCATCGGCATTAAGTGTTCCATTTGTTTCTACTTCCGTTGGCGCTGAAGGTCTGAACTTCTCTCATGGAGATACCTGTATGATTGCTGATAGTGCAAGTGAATTTGCCCAAGCATTAGTGAAACTGATGGAGGACCATCCTCTTCAAGAGGCGATGGCTCGGAAGGCTCACCATTTGTTTAAGGAGAATTATTCATTGGAGTCTCTGGTTGAGAGACGAAAAGAAATCTATAAGATAGTTTGATAGTCTATATCGTTACTTTTGCCCTGTCGTTGTTGGGCGTTATGATTGCCGATCTGTGGTATGACGACCAGCGAAGGTTTCTTGCTGGCAGTGCTCTTGCAGTCATTCCACCTATTCTGATAGCTGGTCTAAGAGATTCTACGGTTGGGTTCGATGTGGAATTGTATGTACTTCTTGTATTTAATGATATCGTTTCCAACGGACATAACTTGATAGACTTTATAAATTTATATTCAGATCTGGAGATAGGTTACCTTTTCCTAAATTATGTGATAGCACAAGTGACAGACCTGTCGTTTGTTTTGCTGTTGTGTATCCATATCTTAATCATCATTCCATTGTATGTGACGGCCATGAAGTTGAGGATGTACTTTCCGCCTGTGCTCTTCATGTTCATTTTCTATATGATATTCTTTCAAGAAACCTTGAGCATTGTCCGACAGAGTATTGCTCTGTCATTATCGATATTTGCCATAACGTTATTTTGGGAGAAAAAGTATGTCTATTATGTTGTATGTATGATCATCGCTTTTTTGTTCCACCAGACGGCTGTTATTGCTTTGTCATTTCCAATGATATATTATTTCATTGACAGGTTCTCTATAAAGCAGAACAGTATAGTTCTGATAGGTGTTATATTGGTGGTGGCTTTATTCTTCTTGAATATTGACAACATTCTTATCTGGATGATAGAAAGCGGATATGTTGATATGAAGTTCCTTAAATATACATCAGCAGATGATACGTTTACGCCTGTCCTTGGCGCAGCAAATTTCGTTGTCAAAATAGTGACGATTGCCTATTTCATTTATGTCATGGTTCTATATAAGCCTGATACAATTCTCAAGTTTTTCCTCGTCGTGGCTGTGTTGGATATGCTGTTCTCTCTATGTGCACTTATTGTCCAGCCTCTGGACCGTATTAGTTTGTATTATCGTCTTATGACTTGCATCTCTATACCTTATATCATCTATCATTATCCGATCATTTATTCAGATGATGAAACTCCATATGCAAGACCTATTGAAGGTCTGTTCTGTGTGTTGCTTTTTGTCTTTTGGTTCTATGTCTATATGTTGGGTAATTACGACGATACTGCCGATTATCAAATGTCATCAACGCTTTTTATCTGAAATAATTGATGTTGAAACAGGTTAAATAAATACATATCATTAGAAATAGCTATGACAAAGGTTTCAATCATTATTCCCGTATATAATGTATCAGACTATATCGAGCGTTGTGTCAGTCTTTCATCATCATAAAAACAAAGGGCTCTCTGGCACAAGGAACACGGGCTTTTGGCATTCAACGGGTGATTATTTGCATTTTCTGGATAGTGATGATGAGATAACTCCTACATGTATTGAGAGCTTAATGAGAGTTGCTCGCGAAGATCCATCATCGGAGATTGTACAAGGTTATAGCAGTTGTCCTCTTGTAGATTCAGTCCTTCCTGATCGTGAAAGGTTGGCAAAACAACTTCTCCCTTTGTCTTTTAAGTCAAACGAAGACATTTCTATGCTGTTACAAGAAAACGGAAATAATACGTACAAGTGCATGGGATAAACTGGTTAAACGATCCTTTATGTTGAATCACAATTTTCTGTTTAGAGATGGTGTCTGTTATGAGGATACATTATGGCTTTTTTACGTATTGAAATATAACATTTCTATTAGTTTAGTTCGTGACCATACTCTTTTTTACCATATCCGTTCTAATTCTATAAATATAACAGGAAACGGTGAAATTGTCAATGCTCCTAGTTGGTTGGTAATATGTAATGATGTGTTAACAAACCTGTCAGAAGGATGGGAAAGGAAGAAAATGGCATTTTTTGCAGATGGGTTCTGTCGACGTTATGTTGCACCTTTTCGGGATGTTTTTTCTTTGTATTGGAAGAAAGTATGGCACTACGGCTGTCTGATGGTTCTGATGAGATTAATGTTGGCTTATGTATTAGGGAACCTGAAGCACGGCTCTATAGTGTTTGCATGGCTTAAAAGTAAAAAATGACGGAATGATGATCTCTGTTTGTATAGCAACATTCAACGGCGGAAAATTTATTAGGGAACAGGTGATGTCCGTTCTCCTGCAATTGTCTGAGGCTGATGAGGTCGTTGTCTCTGATGATGGTAGTACTGATGATACTGTCGAGATCCTGAAATCCATCAATGACAAGAGAATTAAGATATGCCAGAATGAGGGCAAGCATGGCTTCATATGGAACTTTGAGAATGCATTGCAGAAAGCTAAGGGTGATGTGTTTTTTCTTTGTGATCAGGATGATATCTGGAAACCGGATAAGGTTAAGGTTGTCATGCAGGTATTGAAAGATTATGATATCGTGTTACATGATGCTGAGATCATTGATAAAGACGGTGTCAAGACGGGAATTCTTTATTCTGACGGCATGCATCAGCGTAAGGGATTTTGGAGCAATTTATGGAAGACCCGCTGGCTGGGATGTTGTATGGCCTTTCGGAAAAACGTGTTGGAGTATGCTCTTCCATTCCCACGTCATATTGTGGGGCATGATGGTTGGATTAGTGCCGTAGGGTTGGTTAAATTTGATTATTACTATATTCCAGATGTGCTAATGTGTTATAGGAGGCATGGTGACAACACATCTACGGCATCGGGGAGATCAGATAACTCTCTCTATTTCATGCTCGTTCAAAAGCGCCTTTGGGTGGTCATAGAAATTGTGAAACGATTGTTGAGAAGAGATTTGTTGAAAAAATAATTATGCGTATTTTACATATATCAAAGTATTATTATCCTTATGTGGGTGGAGTGGAGAATGTTTGCAAATATCTGGCAGACTACTCTGCTGGTCATGAGGTGGCAGTGGTCTGCTTTAATGAAGGACATCTCAATAGCGTGGGTGAGGTGGATGGTATTAAAGTGTATCGCATTGGCGCTTTGGTGACCGTTGCCAGACAAGCCATCTCCCTGACATACTTCACGTTGTTACGGAAGGTCATTAAGCAATTTAAGCCTGATATCATCCAATTCCATTGGGCCAACCCTTTTCCTGCGGCAGTCCTGTTGCTCGTCATCCCGAGGCATGTCAAACTCATCATCCATTGGCACATGGATATCATTAAGCAGCGCAAAATATACCGATTTATCAAGCCGATAGAGACGTGGTTGCTGAAGCGGGCCGATATGGTAGTGGTCACCAGTCCTCAGTACAAGGACGGATCTGTTCCTTTGCAGCCTTTCAGGGATAAGGTCAGGGTGGTGCCGAATGGTATCGATGAATCGTCTCTCAAACAGCTCTCGACAAAACAGATTGATAAAATCAAGAAGAAATATCGGGGTAAGAAGATTGTGTTCTTCGTCGGGAGACATATCCTGTATAAGGGGCTTGACTATCTGATAGAGGCAGAAAAACTTACCAAATCAGACTGTGTGTTTGTAATAGCAGGCGATGGCCCTTTGTCCCAGCATCTGATGGACTCGTGCCAGTCGAAGAGAGTCTATTTCGTGGGGAGGTTGAGTGACGAGATGTTAAGCCGATATTATTTTGCAGCGTCGGTATTTGCATTCCCATCTATTACCAAGAACGAGGCTTTTGGCATGGCACTCGCAGAAGCCATGTACTGCCATACACCTGCTGTCACCTTTACCATACCGGGTAGTGGCGTTAATTGGGTCAATCTTGACGGTGTCACTGGTATTGAAGTTCCCAATGGTGATGTTAAAGCGTTTGCCGAAGCCATAGACAGGTTGTTGACGGATGAGGCGTTGGCCAAGTCATATGCAGAGGCAGCCCATCAGCGTGTGGCTGAGCATTTTACGGTCAGCAAGATGATGGTGGATATGGAAAGATGTTATCAGGAACTCATGAATAAGGGGGAGTCATAGTCGTGTCAGATTTAACGAGTACATTTTTTCAGTTGGTCCGCTATGCGATGAGTGAATCCAATCAGGCTCCCCAGATAGAGGATGCTGACTGGGAGGCTTTGTATGATATGGCCAAGAAGCAGTCCGTCGCGGGTGTGGTATTTGAAGCAGTACAGCGCATGGGGCAAGATGCCACGATACCACGACGGTTGAAGATGAACTGGTTTTATAAAGTGAATCAGATCAAAACCCGCAACATGCTGCTTAACCAGCGTTCTGCAGAACTGGTAGCTATGTTCTGTCAAGATGGTTTCGATTGTTGTGTGCTGAAAGGACAAGGTAATGCCATGATGTATCCCAATCCGTATGCCCGTTCGTCAGGCGACATCGACCTACAAATGAAGGGAGGCCGGGATTTGGTTGTGCAGTATGTCAAGAAGCGTTTCCCTCATACCAAAACAGCATATCAGCATGTGGATTATCCCGTGTTTGAGAAGGTGCCAGTAGAGGTCCATTATCTGCCAGTATATCTGAATAATCCCCTCTATAACCGACGGCTGAAGAAATGGTTTGATGATCATTGCGATGACATTTATGGCCATAAGGTCGAACTTCCTGATGATGCAGGATGGATCACGGTTCCTTCCCTGAGGTTCAACATCGTTTTTCAGCTGGCTCATCTGATGCATCATCTGCTGGATGAGGGCATCGGTCTTCGCCACATGCTCGACTATTATTTCCTGCTCCGGAAAGTGTATGAGGAGAGAATCCAGTTAGATAACATGCCCCATGAACTTAACAGACTCGGGCTGAGAAAGTTTGCTGGTGCAGTCATGTTCGTGATGCACGAAGTATTGGGACTTGAAGAAAACTGTCTGATTGTGCCAGTGGACGAGGGTAGGGGAAAAAAGCTTTTGACGGAGATCCTGAATGGTGGTAATTTCGGAAAACACTCTGGACTTACTGAGCACTCGCTTGCTTCAAAGCATTTTCTGAAATATTGGCGTGCCCTACATTTTGTCCGTGAGTATCCGGCAGAAGCACTTTGTGAACCGGTATTCCGGACTTGGCATTTCTTCTGGCGATTAAAGCATACGTGGAGTTCATAAAAATGTCTGCAATCAACTGCAGACATTTTTATTTTATTCTATGATACCATTCTCCTCCCATTTGGTTACGATGTCTTTCACATCTTGAAGAGCCTGTTCCTTTGTTACCTCAAATTCCTCGAGGAGAGCCTCGGCAAGTCCTTCAACGGAAAACTCTCCCATCTCAGAAGCTTTCTCCCAAAGCCAGGCTGCAGTGTCGTTCAAACACATCAAACGGCCGAAGTCGACAGCTTCCAATCCTTCTCCAATGATTACTTTCTCGCCACATACGTCGCGGAGTACAAGTCCTTTCTTTTGTCTCATATGATCAATCTGTTAATCTTTGTTTGTGATAGTCTTACAGCATAGTTCTGCCGCCTCTTGGTCTGGCAGACAGGACAAATGCCATACGGGAACGGTTGCAGTCAGCTGATTCTCCGTCTGGTGTATACCGTCTCCCATTTGTTTTTTCCATCGCATGCCTGAGATGCTCATGGCTAGGGCAACGTAGGCTTCAACGGGCTTCATACGACGAATCTCGTTTTTAGGCGCCTGCTTCAGTTTGACGATGCCACCGATGGGGTAGTCGACATTCCTATAGCAGGGCGTCTTGCCACTCCAAGGCGATCCATAGACCCGGGCCTCGCCATCAATAATGCGGACCACAGGATTGTCATCATTGACCAGTTCTGTCCCTTCGATATGCTTGAGCCAGAGTTGAGAGTGGGTACTCTTGCCGGTTCCGCTCTTACCGAGAAACATATACGCCTTGCCCTGATAACTGACTACAGAAGAGTGGAAGAGGGTTGTCATCTTGTCGGAGGTGATAAACGTGTACATCATCATCAGCGCGTTGTTAACCAAGAATATCCGCTGACCTCCTGCGTAATAGGCCTCTCCCTCCTTGTAGTCGTGGCTGCATACCAGCCAACCCGTTGCTTCGTGTCTTGCTTGATATTCAAGAACAGTTCTCCCGTCGGGTGTCTCGCCACAGATCATCGCTATAACTTCATCTTCCTGCCGATGAATCTCTCTATATATAATAGGTGTATCCGACTTCCGGATGCGAAGGGTAAAGAGGGTGTTGCCCTCCTCTTCATCCATGAATGGCTCGTATTGCTTCATCTCTGTGAACATAGATTCCTCAGCGTCCACTATGAAGCCATGCCCAGCAACGGTATAATGTTTCTTCATCGTTCGTCCGTTACGAGTTCCTGAGGGCTTTGATGGATGCCTGGAGAGCGGCAATCTTCTCTTCGGCATCAGACTGCTTCTTACGTTCGAGGGCGACCACCTGTTCGGGGGCGTTGGCGACGAAACGCTCATTGGAGAGCTTCTTCTTCACATCGGCGAGGAAACCTTCGAGGTGCTGTAACTGGGCCTCCATCTTGGCAATCTCAGCCTCGACATCAATCATGTTGCCCAGGGGCACGGCAAACTCGTCGGTGCCTACCATGAAGGCTGAGGCCGTGGGATCCTTCTCAGCTACTACTGTGATGGCAGAGAGGTTCGCCATCTTGGCGATGACATTGTTGAAGGCTTCAAAGTCGTTCTGGCTGACCACCTGCAGTTCGAGCTGCTCCTTCGGGGCGATGTTCTTCGAAGAACGTACCATACGGACACCAGAGACAATCTGCTTGACACTCTCAATCTGAGCAGCGAGTTGCTTGTCTGCTGCCGTGGGAGCGGGGATCTCCAACTTGTCGCGCATGATGCTCTCACCATCCTGACGGTCATAGAGGTGCTGCCAGAGTTCCTCGGTGATGAACGGCATGAAGGGATGGAGCATCTTCAGCAGCGTCTCGAAGAAAGAGAGCGTCTTGTCGTAGGTCTCATGGTCCACAGGCTGAGGCTCACCATTGACATAGGCGGGCTTCACCATCTCGAGATACCAACTGGAGAACTCGTCCCAGAAGAGCTTATAGACTGCCATGAGGGCCTCGGAGATACGGTATTTCTTGAAGAGGTCGTCCACCTCAGCATTGGTCTCACGAAGTTTGGCCTCGAACCATGAGGTGGCAATCTTGCCTGCCTCGGACTGTGCGGTGTCTGCAACCTTCCAGCCCTTCACGAGACGGAAGGCATTCCAGATCTTGTTGTTGAAGTTACGGCCTTGTTCGCAGAGGGCCTCGTCGAAGAGGATGTCGTTACCGGCGGGGGCAGAGAGCATCATACCCATACGCACACCGTCGGCACCGAACTTCTCGATAAGTTCGATGGGGTCGGGGCTGTTGCCCAATGACTTCGACATCTTACGGCCGAGTTTGTCGCGGACGATACCTGTGAAATAGACATTCCTGAATGGCATGTCACCCACGAACTCATAGCCGGCCATGATCATACGGGCTACCCAGAAGAAGATGATGTCCGGACCTGTCACGAGGTCGCTGGTGGGGTAGTAGTACTTGATCTCCTCGTTGCCGGGGTTGTTGATACCGTCGAAGAGGGAGATGGGCCAGAGCCATGAGGAGAACCAGGTGTCGAGGGCATCCTCGTCCTGACGCAGGTCAGCATCCGTTACCTTCGGATCCTTCTGCTGAGCCAGTTTCAGGGCTTCCTCGCGGGTGGCTGCCACTACATAGTCGTCCTTTTCATTATAATAATAGGCCGGGATGCGATGACCCCACCAGAGCTGACGGGAGATACACCAGTCCTGGATGTTCTCGAGCCAGTTCTTATACGTATTCTTATATTTCGCCGGATAAAACTTCAGTTCATCGTTCATTACTGGCGGCAGGGCGATGTCGGCAAAATGCTTCATCGAGAGGAACCACTGCATGGAGAGACGGGGCTCGATGGCGGTGTCAGGGTTGCGCTCTGAATAGCCCACCTTGTTGGTATAGTCCTCAATCTTCTCCATGAGACCGGCTTCCTGCAGGTCCTTGGCAATCTGCTTGCGGCAGTCCATGCGATCCATACCCACATAGATGGGACTCTGGTCTGAGATGGTGCCGTCGGGATTGAAGATGTCGATGGTCTCGAGGTTGTGGGTCTTGCCCAGCATATAGTCGTTGGTGTCGTGGGCCGGGGTGACCTTCAGACAGCCTGTACCGAA
>Ga0265298_10000972_pt1 | contig 42640 bp, 40 predicted proteins | sample AusTroGonzalo_MG_3_FD_193486 | JGI IMG/M metagenome (GOLD analysis project Ga0265298, IMG submission 193486) | Bovine rumen microbial communities from tropical cattle in Woodstock, Queensland, Australia - Gonzalo_01 | ecosystem: Host-associated > Mammals > Digestive system > Stomach > Rumen ... | reverse complement strand
TTGGCAAGAAAGCGAAGAAGAATCGCTATACGTATTCGAAAGCCATCTCGTGGCTGCGCTACACCATGCTGGCCATTTTGGTTGTTTCGTTCATAGCAGGTGCAGGATCTGTTGTTCAGCTATTAGCACCCTACAGTTCGTTTGGACGCATAGCCACCATGTTGCTACAACCCGTATGGCAATTGGGAAACAACATACTGGCAGGCATTGCCGAATCGATAGACAGCTACGCCTTCTATGGTGTCGATGTGTGGATGAAATCCCTCCCTGTATTCATCATCGCCCTGCTGACACTCATCGTTCTCGCTGTGCTGTCTTGGCGCAATGGTCGTACCTATTGTAACACCATCTGCCCAGTAGGAACCATCCTTTCCTTTATTTCCAGATTCTCATTTCTGAAGATACGCTTCGACGAGGAGAAATGTCGCAACTGCTCGCTGTGTACCAAGAACTGCAAGGCTGCCTGTATCGACTTCAAGAACCATCAGGTGGACTATTCACGTTGTGTGGTGTGTGGCGACTGCATAGAGAGTTGTAAGTTTGGAGCGCTAAAGTATGGGCTTAATGGGCTTAATGGGGGCAATGAGGCCCATGAACCCCATAAAGCCCATAAGACCCATTCCCCCCAAGACGCCAGCAAACGCGCATTCCTGCTAAGCTCAGCCCTGATTGCAACCACAGCCTTAGCAGAAGAGAAGGAGAAACTGGTAGATGGCGGACTAGCCGACATCGTTGAGAAGAAAGCGCCAGAGCGCCAGACCCCCGTCACGCCTCCAGGCTCTCTTTCTGCCAAGAATATGGCTACACGTTGCACGGGTTGTCAGCTCTGTGTATCGGAATGTCCCAACAACGTGTTGCGTCCCAACACAGACCTGATGCACCTCATGCAACCAGTCATGTCGTTCGAGCGAGGCTATTGTCGTCCGGAATGCACACGCTGCTCAGATGTTTGTCCTGCCGGTGCCATCAAGCCCATCGACGACATAGAGAAATCGAGCATACAGATTGGTCATGCTGTCGTGTCTCCAGACCATTGTATCTCTGCCTTAGGAGAAGCAGAATGTGGAAATTGCGAACGCCATTGTCCGACAGGTGCCATCGAGATGGTGCCCGTAGATCCCGACGATGAAGAGCCGAACTACATACCAGCCATCAACGAGGAAATCTGCATAGGCTGTGGTGCCTGCGAGCATCTCTGCCCAGTTCGTCCACTTTCCGCCATCCACGTGGAGGGACACGAAGTTCACAGATATATATAATATATAATAAGGTGTAATGAGCATGAAAGGAAAAAACATATCACGCCGTTCTTTCTTGAAATATATGGGTGCGGGCGCTGCCACAGCCATAGCTGCCGCATGCGGAAGAAAGAATGCCGACAACACATCCGACTCGCTTACGGAGCCCCCTGTAGGTCAGATGACATATAGAAAGAACCCCACGTCGGGCGACGAGGTCTCTATCCTGGGTTATGGCATGATGCGACTCCCCACCCTGCCCGATTCCGAGGAGTTTGACCAAGAGATGGTAAACCGTGAGGTGGACTATGCCATCGAGCACGGCATGAACTACTTCGACACGTCACCTGTATATTGTCGAGGTCTTTCGGAACGTTGCACGGGCATCGCCCTGAAGCGTCATCCCCGCAAGAGTTTCTTCATTGCCACGAAGCTATCAAACTTCGACCACAAGCTATGGTCACGCGAGGCTTCCATCGAGATGTATCACAACTCGATGAAGGAACTGCAGGTGGACTATATCGACTATTACCTGCTACACAGCGTTGGCGGAGGCGGCATGCAGAACTTCAGCAAGCGCTATATAGACAACGGCATGATAGACTACCTGATGGAGGAACGTCGTGCAGGACGCATCCGCAACTTAGGTTTCTCGTATCATGGCGACATCGAGGTGTTCGACTATCTCCTGGCTCATCACGACGAGTATCATTGGGACTTCGTGCAGATTCAGCTGAACTACCTGGACTGGCACTATGCCAACGAGATGAACAAGGACAATACGGACGCCTCTTATCTATACGAAGAGCTTCACAAACGAGGTATTCCGGCAGTCATCATGGAGCCACTATTGGGTGGACGACTGGTCAAACTGCCTAGCTACGTGGTGAAACAACTCAAGGAGCGCGAGCCACAAAAGTCGCTCGCCTCATGGGCTTTCCGCTATGCAGGTACGCCAGAGGGCGTATTGACGGTACTTAGTGGCATGACCTATATGGAACACCTGAAGGACAATCTCCTCACTTACTGTCCGCTGCAACCACTCAGCGAGGACGAGCAGCGCTTCCTGGACACAGAGATAGCCCAACAGATGATGGAGATGGACACCATCCCTTGCAACGACTGCAAATACTGCATGCCCTGTCCCTACGGAATTGACATTCCCGCCAACTTCCTGCACTACAACAAGTGGGTCGTTGACAAGAAGATGCCTTCAGACGCAGGTGACCCTGAGTACAGGAAGAATCGACGCAATTACCTCATCAGTCTGGACCGTGCTGTTCCAAAAGACAGGCAACCAGACCATTGCATCATGTGTAACCACTGCATCGACGTGAAGCACTGCCCGCAGAACATCCGCATCCCCGTGGAGCTTCACAAAATCAGCGAACAACTAGAGGAGCTGAGACGAGATTCGCTTTGAACGAATCCATTTATAAAGAAAATGAAAAAAATGAGGTTCGCGCCTCATTTTTTTCTAAAAACACATTTCCATTTCGGAGATTTTTCATATCTTTGCAAACGAAACGAGTTGAACGTTTTGGGAAACTTTTGAAAAACAAAAAACAAAAAAGTTATCCAAAACGAAATACTCCAATAAAAAGATTGCGAATTATAACAACCTAAAAATTGCGGATTTTATAAACAAAAAGAAATGGAAATCAAGAACTTTACCATCACGAAACGAGACGGTTCAAAAGACCAGTTCTCGCTAGACAAAATCATGAATGCGATCGTAAAGGCATTCGAGAGTGTAGAACAACCTGCTGACCTTAGCACAATCTCAAAGATTATCAGCCACCTTAACATGCACGATGACATCAAGGTGGAAGATATTCAGAACCAGGTGGAAGAAGCACTGATGCGTGAAGGCTTCTACAAAGTAGCCAAGTCTTTTATCCTTTATCGTCAGGAGCACACTGAGGATCGTGAGACTTTGGAAAAGATGATGTTCCTTTCCGAGTACATGGAATCCATGAACGCTGCTACTGGTTCGAAGTATGACGCCAACGCCAATGTGGAGCACAAGAACATTGCTACCCTGATTGGCGAGCTGCCCAAGTCAAACTTCATTCGTCTGAACCGTCGTCTGCTCACAGAGCGAATCAAGAAGATGTACGGCAAAGAACTGGCAGATGAATATATTGAGAAGCTGACCCACCACTTTATATATAAGAACGACGAGACATCACTGGCTAACTACTGTGCTTCAATCACCATGTATCCTTGGCTCATTGGCGGTACTATGTCTATTGGTGGCAACTCTACTGCTCCCACCAACCTGAAGAGCTACTGCGGTGGTTTCGTGAACATGGTATTCATGGTCAGCTCTATGCTGAGTGGTGCTTGCGCAACGCCAGAGTTCTTGATGTACATGAACTACTTCATTGGCAAGGAGTTTGGACTCGATTATTACAATCGTGCTGACGAGGTAGTGGACCTCTCACTCAAACACCGCACACTGGACAAGGTCATCACCGACTATTTCGAGCAGATTGTCTATACACTCAACCAGCCTACTGGAGCCCGCAACTATCAGGCTGTGTTCTGGAATGTGGCTTACTACGACAAGTATTATTTCCAGAGCATCTTTGGTGAGTTCTACTTCCCCGATGGTTCTAAGCCCGACTGGGAAGGACTGTCATGGTTGCAGAAGCGCTTCATGAAGTGGTTCAACAAAGAGCGCACCAAGACCTTGCTGACATTCCCTGTAGAGACAATGGCACTTCTCGTTGACGAGAACGGTGAGTGCAAGGACAAGGAATGGGGCGACTTCACTGCAGAGATGTATGCTGAGGGACACTCTTTCTTCACCTACATGAGTGACAATGCCGACTCTCTGAGTTCTTGCTGTCGTCTGCGCAACGAGATTACAGACAATGGATTCTCCTACACGCTGGGTGCAGGTGGTGTATCTACTGGTTCAAAGTCTGTGCTCACCATCAACCTGAACCGTTGCATTCAGTATGCTGTCAATCACGATATCGATTACCTGGAGTATCTGGGTGGTGTCATCGATCTCTGCCACAAGGTGCAAACAGCCTACAACGAGAACCTGAAAGAGCTGCAGGAGCACGGCATGCTGCCTTTGTTTGATGCCGGCTATATCAACATCAGTCGTCAGTACCTCACCATTGGTATCAACGGTCTCGTCGAGGCAGCTGAGTTCATGGGACTGAAGATTACACCTAACGACGAATACAAGAAGTTTGTACAGGGTATTCTCGGTTTGATAGAAAAGTACAACAAGCAGTACAGAACCAAGGAACTGATGTTCAACTGTGAGATGATTCCTGCCGAAAACGTAGGTGTCAAGCACGCTAAATGGGACCGCGAGGATGGATACTTCGTACCACGCGACTGCTACAACTCATATTTCTATGTCGTAGAGGACGATTCTCTTTCTATCATTGACAAGTTCAAGCTTCACGGTGCTCCCTACATTGAACACCTCACTGGTGGCTCTGCCCTCCACATGAACCTCGAAGAGCACCTCTCAAAAGAGCAGTATCTGCAACTCTTGAAGGTGGCTGCACAGGAAGGATGTAACTACTTCACATTCAACATCCCCAATACCGTGTGCAACGATTGCGGCCACATAGACAAGCGCTACCTGCACGAGTGCCCCATCTGTAAATCAAAGAACGTAGACTACATGACTCGTATTATCGGCTACCTGAAGCGTGTTTCAAACTTCTCTCAGGCTCGTCAGGAGGAAGCTTCTCGCCGTTACTACGCACATGCTGAGAAATAGAAATGCTTAAATATGTAAACACAGGCGTTGTCTTTCAAGAGATACCCGACGAGGTGACGCTGGCCATCAACATCTCCGGCTGCCCCTGTCGCTGTCCTGGCTGCCATAGCCAGTATCTCTGGGAAGACATCGGCCTTCCTCTCAATACCGAAGCCATCGACGATTTTGTGTCGCAATATGGTAACGATATCACCTGCATCGCCTTCATGGGAGGCGATGCAGATCCTGTATCTGTCAACATGTTGGCACAATACATTCACGAAGAACACCCCCAATACAAGGTAGCATGGTATAGTGGACGCATTCGCATACCTGCTATGGTAAAGAAGACCGACTTCGACTTCATCAAGATAGGTCCCTTCATCCGTCATCTCGGACCTCTCAACAAGCCAACAACCAATCAGCGCATCTATCGCAAAACGCCAGATGGGGACTTCGAAGACATCACAGAACGCTTTTGGAAAAAGACATAAATAAAATAAGGATTATACAAACATGAACTTTCTTGAATTAGTAAAACAGAGATACAGTTGCAGACAGTATCAGCAGCGTAGTGTAGAACAAGAAAAGCTGGACTACATCATGGAGTGCGTGAGACTGGCCCCTTCTGCTGTCAACAAACAGCCTTGGACATTTCGCGTCATCACCAGCGAGGAGGAAAAAGCCAAGCTTCAGCAATGCTACAAGCGTGACTGGCTACAGACTGCTCCCACGCTCATCATATGTTCCATCCTTCACGACGAGGAATGGGTGCGTCGAGATGGCAAGCATCATGGCGACATCGACATCGCCATTGCCGTAGAACATCTTTGTCTGGCAGCCACTGAGCAAGGGTTGGGTACCTGTTGGGTATGCAATTTCGACGCGGAGAAATGCAAAGAGTTCTTCTCTTTCGCACCAAACGAAGAGCCCGCTGTCATCATACCCATTGGCTATGCCGACGATGAGCCAAGGGAAAAGATACGCAAGACCATCGACGAGATAACCAAATAAATAACGGGCGCAAATTTGCGCCCGTTGCTTATTCTAATTGACTCTTGTTTATCAATCGAATATCTCTGCCAGTTTCTGTCCCAGGAACTCACCACGCAGGTTTGTCGCGATGACATTTCCCTCTGGATCAACAAGGATATTCGAAGGGATACTACGAATATTAAAGGTCTGAGCGCCCAAGCTATGCCATCCCTTCAAGTCGCTCAACTGAGGCCATTTCATACCTAAACGTTCTACAGCCTCCAGCCAGTTCTCCTTCTTCACGTCAAACGAGATGCCAATAACCTCGAAACCTTTGGCATGATACTTATTGTAGTTGTCAACCACATTGGGAAGTTCTCCCATGCAAGGACCACACCACGAAGCCCAGAAGTCGATAAGTACATAGCCACCTTTTCCGCACCACTCGCTGAGCTGATGCACCTTTCCATTGGCATCAGCCATCGACATGTCCTTCACTTTCTGTTGTGCCTGCGCAGTCATCATGACGAGAAGCGCCAGCATCATTGTTGCAAATAATTTCTTCATACGTCTTTTTGTTGGTTTTATGGTTGGCAAAATTAAAGAAAAAAAACGGCAAAAGAGTATTTATATACCTTTTTTATGAAAAAAGGCCATCCTATTTACCTTTTTTTCGTACCTTTGCATGCGATATGAAACAATACAAGGATATATTCATTGACTTCGACGATACGCTCTACGACACTCATGGTAACGCTGTGATTGCTCTTGAGGAGCTATACAAGCACTTCGAACTGGGGCGCTATTTCAGTAGTCCACAGATATTCTACGACGAGTATTGGCGCACGAACATCGACCTTTGGGGGCGCTATTCCAAGGGTGAGATTACACGCGACTACCTTATCGTGGAGCGCTTCCGCAGACCATTGTCTTTTGGCAAGGACTTGGAACCCACTGAAGCGTATTGCCTGGAGATGAGCGACGTATTCCTGGATTATTGTTCCTCAAAGCCTGGCGTAGTAGAAGGCGCCCACGAACTCATGGATTATCTTCGAGGAAAAGGCTATCGCCTGCATATGTGTAGCAATGGCTTCCACGAAGTACAATACAAGAAACTCAAGGCTTGCGGACTACAAGACCATTTCGACACAGTTATACTGAGCGAGGATGCAGGTGTCAACAAGCCTGCTAAAGCTTATTTCGACTACGCCCTCAGCACAGCAAAAGCCCAGCAGGAGACAACCATAATGATAGGCGACAACTTCAGTACTGATATTCTTGGAGCGAAGAACGCTGGCCTCGACACCATTTTCTTCAATCGTTGGCCAGAATATCCTGCAGAAGAACCTGTAACCCACGAGGTGAAGACCCTGAAAGAAATCATGAACATTCTATAAAACAAACGCATATGATGAAGGAAGAACAGATATTGGTACGCATCACAGGTCAGGACCGTCCTGGTCTCACCGCCTCCGTGATGGCCATTCTAGCAAAATACGACGCACAGATTCTGGATATCGGTCAGGCCGACATCCACGCTACTTTGTCGCTGGGCATTCTCATCCGCATGAACGAATCCAATTCCGGACAGGTCATGAAGGAACTACTGTTCAAGGCCACAGAACTGGGCGTGAACATAGGTTTCTCCCCTATTACTGATGACGAATACGAAGACTGGGTGGGACATCAAGGTAAGAACCGATATATCCTCATGGTCATGGGACGCCAATTGGAAGCCAAGCAGATTGAGGCTGCCACACGAATCATTGCCGACCAAGGACTGAACATCGACTCCATCATCCGTCTGACAGGTCGTAAGAGCATTAAGAATCCTGGCAAGCATATACGCGCCTGCATCGAGTTCTCATTGCGTGGCGAGCCCCGCAATCGTCAGGAGATGCAGTCTAAGTTCCTGAAGTTGTCTTCAGAGATGGAAATAGACTTCTCATTCCAGAAAGACGATATGTTCCGTCGCATGCGTCGCCTCATCTGCTTTGATATGGACTCCACGCTGATTCAAACAGAATGCATTGACGAGCTGGCAGAGCGTGCAGGTGTAGGTGCCCAAGTAAGAGCTATCACGGAGAGTGCTATGCGTGGCGAGATAGACTTCAAAGAGAGTTTCAAGCGTCGTGTGTCACTACTTAAAGGTCTAGATATCAGCGTCATGCAAGACATCGCAGAACATCTGCCCATCACAGAAGGTGCAGACCGATTGATGACCATCCTCAAGCGCTGTGGCTATAAGATTGCCATTCTCAGTGGTGGATTCACATACTTTGGAGAATACCTGCAGAGAAAATACGGCATTGACTATGTATATGCCAACGAACTGGAAGTTGATGAAAACGGAAAGCTCACAGGTAACTACGTAGGAGAAATTGTAGACGGACAGCGCAAGGCAGAGCTACTGAAGCTGATAGCACAGGTAGAGAAAGTCAATCTGGCACAGACTATTGCCGTGGGCGATGGCGCCAACGACCTCCCCATGATTTCTGAGGCAGGACTGGGTATTGCCTTCCACGCAAAACCCCGTGTGGTGGCAAACGCCAAACAAAGCATCACCACCATCGGACTAGACGGCGTGCTCTACTTCCTTGGATTCAAGGATTCCTATCTGGGCGACCAAGGAATTATGTAGGCAAAATGGCTTATTTTTAATAAAAATGAAAGAAAAATAGGAAAAAGTTTGGTAGTTTGAAAGAAAACCATTACTTTTGCCGACGATTTTAAACAAAACGAAACAGAAATGACAAGAATAGCAAACTATTGGTGGTGGCGCAGCTCAAGATTCAACAGATCGTGAGAAGATAGCCCGTACCTATAAGTTTGTAAAGGATACTAAGAGGCCTGTCGTTCTTACGACGGGCCTCTTAAAGTTTTATACGGATTTCAACACAAGACAAATATATAATATGAGCAATTATCAAGTCAACAAAAACGGTTTCTACGGAGAGTTCGGTGGTGCATATGTACCAGAGATTCTTTACAAGTGTGTACACGACCTGCAAGAGGCCTATCTGCCTATCATCGAGAGCGAGGAGTTCAAAAAAGAATACCACGCCTTGCTGAAAGACTACGTGGGACGTCCCTCACCTCTTTACTATGCGAAGCGCATGAGTGAGCGCTATGGATGCAATCTGTATCTGAAGCGCGAGGATCTGAACCACACTGGTGCCCACAAGATTAACAACACCATTGGACAAATCCTATTGGCAAAGAAGATGGGCAAGACTCGCATCATAGCAGAGACTGGTGCAGGACAGCATGGTGTGGCTACAGCAACAGTCTGCGCGTTGATGAATATGAAATGCGAAGTATTCATGGGTGCAACAGACGTAGAACGTCAGCACACCAATGTAGAACGCATGAAGATGCTGGGAGCAGAAGTTCATCCTGTACGCACAGGCAACATGACACTCTCTGATGCCTGCAGCGAAGCCATCCGCGACTGGTGCTGTCATCCGCAAGACACCTTCTACATCGTTGGTTCCACAATGGGACCTCATCCCTACCCTGACTTGGTAGCCCGTATGCAAAGTGTCATCTCTGAAGAGATAAAATGGCAGTTGGAGGAGAAGATTGGACGCAACTACCCTGATTACCTCATTGCATGTATAGGTGGCGGAAGCAATGCAGCTGGAACTATCTATCACTACATGGACGATGAACGCGTGAAGATTGTACTAGCTGAAGCCGGCGGACACGGTTGGGAGACTGACCACACAGCAGCCACCATTCACAAAGGTACAACAGGTATTCTGCATGGTGCAAAGATGCTGGTGATGCAGGATGAGAACGGACAGATTCAGGAAGCCTTCACCATCTCTGCTGGTCTCGACTATCCTGGTGTAGGACCCATGCATTGCAACATGGCCAAGCAGGGACGCACAAAGGTGCTGAGCATCAACGACGATGAAGCCATTTATGGCGGATATGAGCTCACGCGCATGGAAGGCATCATCCCTGCCATCGAGAGCGCCCACGCTATTGCCGCACTTTCTAAACTGAAGTTCAAGAAAGACGATGTGGTGGTTCTCACAGTCAGTGGTCGTGGCGACAAAGATGTTGAGACATATTTGAACAACAAACAAATGGCTAAGGAATATGGAAACTTTTAAATATACGACAACTAGCCAGACCATCCTGGCAGACCTCTATACTCCAGTTGGTGTCTATATGCGCCTGCGTGACCTCTATCCTCAGAGTGCGCTGATGGAGAGTTCCGACTATCACGATGCAGGTAACTCCCACTCCTTCATTGGCATCAATCCTATTGCCAGCGTTGCTATCGGACACGGAGTGGCTACCATCACATTGCCAGACGGAAGTAGCGAGCGTCATGAGATCAATAAGAACTATGGTTCTGCAGAAGCTATTCACGCCCTGATTGACAATATCAAAGTTACTGGTGAAGATGCAAACTATTGCGGACTTTTCGGATATACCAGTTTCAATGCTGTTCGCTACTTTGAGAACATCCCTGTGAAGGACGAGACTCAAGCCAAGAACGATGCGCCTGATCTGCTTTATATATTATATAAGGTGGTTATCGTGTTCGACCATCATAACAACATGCTGAAGGTGATTTCACTTTCAGGAGATTCAGAGGGTTCTGAGAATACGGAAATCTCATCAGTTATCAAGGCTATGAACAAAGCCAATGTCAAAGCCTATGACTTCCACCCCGTAGGCGAAGTGTCAAGCACACTCTCTGACGAGGAGCACAAGGCTAACATCCGTCGTGGCATACAGCACTGTCTGCGTGGTGATGTGTTCCAGATAGTACTCTCACGCCGTTTCATTCAGAAGTACGAGGGTGACGACTTCAAGCTCTATCGTGCGCTGCGCAGCATCAATCCCTCACCCTATCTATTCTACTTCGACTTTGGAGGCTTCCGCATCTTCGGCTCCTCACCTGAGACCCATTGTCGCATTGAGGGAAAGAAAGCCTACATAGACCCCATTGCTGGAACAACCAAACGCACAGGCAATGCTGAGGCAGACCGTCAGGGAGCAGAATATCTGCGCAATGATCCTAAGGAGAATGCGGAACACGTGATGCTAGTAGATTTGGCTCGCAATGATTTATCAAGAAACTGCCACAGCGTGAAAGTGGACTTCTACAAAGACCTTCAGTACTACTCTCACGTGATACATCTGGTTTCTCGCGTCAGCGGAGAATTGGACGAAGGAGCCGATCCCATCAAGGCATTCATAGACACCTTCCCTGCAGGCACACTTTCTGGTGCTCCTAAGGTTCGCGCCATGCAGCTCATCTCCGAGTACGAGCCCCACAATCGTGGTGCCTATGGCGGATGCATTGGCATCATCGGACTGGATGGCTCACTGAATCAGGCCATCACCATTCGCACCTTCGTCAGCAGAAACGGCGAACTATGGTTCCAGGCAGGTGGAGGCATTGTTGCCAAGAGCGATGAGAACTATGAACTTCAAGAGGTTAACAACAAGTTAGGCGCCCTGCGCAGAGCTATAGAAAAAGCAGAACAATTATGAAAATCGTCATCATAGACAACTACGACTCGTTTACATACAACCTGAGTCACCTGATTAAAGAGTTGGGCGCAGAGGTTACCGTACTACGCAACGACCAGTTCCAGCTTGCAGACCTTGAACAATATAGCAAGATTGTGCTCTCGCCTGGTCCTGGCATTCCTTCCGAGGCTGGCCTCCTACTTGATGTCATCCGCACCTATGCCGGCAAGAAACCCATCCTTGGTGTTTGCCTAGGCCATCAGGCCATTGGCGAAGTCTTTGGCGCAAAGTTGGAGAACCTCTCTGATGTCTTTCATGGTGTCGCCACGCCCTGTCACATTACGGCAGAAGACCCTATCTTCAGTGGAATAGACAAAGACATCACCATTGGACGATACCACTCATGGGTGGTTTCAAAGGAAGGATTCCCCGACTGTCTGGAAGTAACAGCAGAAAGCGATGAAGGTCAGATTATGGCCCTGCGCCACAAGACACTCAACATCCGAGGCATTCAGTTCCATCCAGAGAGCGTACTCACACCCGATGGAAAGAAGATGATACAGAACTGGCTCTTCCTTTAACTTCTTTAACTTCTTTAACTTCATAACATCTTAACTTCTCAAAATATGGAACAGACAATGAAAAGCTACCTCTTTAGGTTGCTGAACCACGAGGAACTGACTCGTGAAGAGATGAAATCAATTCTGATTGGTATTACCCACAGCGAATATCCCAACGAGCAGATTACCGCCCTGCTTACCTGCCTGCAAATGCGTGGCGTCACAGTTGACGAGTTGCTGGGCTTCCGCGATGGTATTCTGGAGACAGGTGTACCTGCTATTCTCGACAGCGATCGCTATATTGACGTTGTAGGCACTGGTGGCGACAGAAAGAACACATTCAACATCTCTACTACGGCATGTTTCGTTATCGCAGGTGCAGGCTATAAGGTTGCAAAACACGGCAACTATGCAGCTACTTCTGTTTCTGGCGCCAGCAATGTCATACAGCATCACGGCATCAAGTTCACAGACGACATAGACAAGCTGAACCGTTCGCTCAACGAGGCTGGCATTGTCTATCTGCACGCTCAGCTTTTTGCTAAGGCTATGAAGTTTGTAGGTCCCATCCGCAAAGCCCTGCAGTTCCCCACTATCTTCAATCTCCTTGGCCCTATTGTCAATCCTTCGCAGCCTAAGTGTCAGTTACTGGGTGTGGCCAATCTCGACCAGATGCGCCTCTACAACAGTGTTTACCAGAAGATTGGCATAGACTATGGTATCGTGAACAGCATTGATGGCTATGATGAGATTTCGCTCACTGGTGACTTCAAGGTAACCACCAAGGATTACGAGCGCATCTTCAAGCCACAGGATCTGGGCTTCGAGATTGCAAAACCAGAAGAGCTCGTCGGCGGCGCCACAGAAGAAGAGGCAGCAGCCATATTCGACTCTGTTCTTGAGAATCGTGCTTTGCCTGCCCAGAAGAACATTGTACTGGCCAATGCCGCTTTTGGTATTCAGGTATTGGAGAAGGGTAAGAAGAGCATTGAGGAGTGCGTTGAGATAGCCCGCGAGAGTATTGACAGCGGAAATGCGCTGAAGACCTTCAAGAAGTTTGTAGAGCTCAACTCATAATTACTATAGAAACTATAGAAACTATAGCCACTATAAAAAAGAAAGATGAAAGACATTCTTCAAGAAATAGTTGCCCACAAGCATCAGGAACTGGAGCACCTTTGCGCAAAGAAAGCCTCTTTGCGCGAGGCTCTGCTCCAAAGCGAAACGGGTATCATCGCCGAGTTCAAGCGCAAATCGCCCTCGAAAGGATGGATTAAGGAGGAGGGACGCGCAGACATCATCCCTCTGAGCTATCAAGAGAATGGCGCTGCCGCACTTTCTATTCTTACCGATGTTGACTACTTTGGAGGCTCCGACGAGTTCATCTGCATAGCTCGCAAGAGCGGTGTCACCCTGCCCATCCTATACAAGAACTTCGTTATCAACGAGGCTCAGCTCTATGCTGCAGCTCTATGCGGAGCCTCTGCCGTACTGTTGATTGCTGCTTGTCTGACCAAGCAAGAGTGCAAACACTTGATGGAAAAGGCTCATGAGTTGGGAATGGAAGTACTGCTTGAGATGCACTCAGAACAGGAACTGGAGTATGCCGAGTTGGAACCCGATGTATGTGGTATCAACAATCGTAACTTGGGCTCGTTTGTAACAGACGTAGAGAACTCTTTCCGCTTGGCAGAGCTACTGCCTAAGGACGCAGTAAAGGTCAGCGAGAGCGGCATCTCTAATCCTGAGACTGTGAAAGCCTTGCAAGAGGCTGGTTTCCGTGGTTTCCTCATCGGAGAGAACTTCATGAAGACTCCAGAGCCAGGACTTGCCCTCAAGGACTTCATCACCCAAATATCCCATTAACCCCATAAAGCCCATAAAAAATGACTCCCAAAATCACCAAAGTCTGTGGCATGCGAGAAGCGGAAGACATCCGCGAGGTGGAAGCATTAGGTATCCAGTTGATGGGGTTCATCTTTTGGCCTAAGTCCAGTCGCTATGTCAGCGAGTGCCCCAGCTATCTGCCAAGCAAGTGCAAGCGCGTTGGCGTGTTTGTCAACGAGGATATAGAAGAAGTGAGGCATAAGGCACAGGAATATGCGCTCGACTTCATCCAGCTTCACGGCTCTGAGTCGCCAGAATACGCGAGTCAGCTGCACGAATGGAAGGTCATCAAGGCTTTCAACATTGCAACTGCTGACGACTTTTCCCAGACGCAGGCATACGAGGGAACGGTGGACTTTTTTCTCTTCGACACGAAGGGAAAGATGGTGGGCGGCAATGGAGAGAAATTCGACTGGAGCGTGCTTTCTGCCTATAAAGGCAAGACGCCTTTTCTACTAAGCGGCGGCATAGGTCCCGATGATGCAGAACGCGTGAAAGCCTTCCATCATCCCATGTGCGTAGGCATAGACTTAAACTCACGCTTCGAGCAGTCGCCAGGACTGAAAGACGTTACTATACTAAAAGAATTCATAGAAAAGCTATAAGACACATGAACAAGATTAACACCCTCTTTGAAAATAGAAAGGACGAAAAGCTCCTTTCACTCTATTTCTGTGCTGGTTGCCCCACACTTGAAGGCACAGCCGACGTGATTCTCACCATGCAGCGTCGAGGCATCTCGATGATTGAGGTAGGCATACCTTTCAGCGACCCTCTGGCCGATGGTCCTGTGATTCAGAGTGCTGCCACTCAGGCTTTGAAGAACGGCATGAGTTTGAAGTTACTGTTCTCACAATTGAAGAGCATCAAGGAACAGGTGGAGATTCCCTTGGTACTGATGGGCTATCTGAACCCCATTCTGCACTATGGCATCGAGGCTTTCTGTCAGAGTTGCGTAGAGGCTGGTGTGAGTGGTGCCATCATTCCAGACCTGCCTTTCGATGATTATCTTAACATCGTGAAACCTATTGCCGACAAGTACGACTTGCGCATCATCATGCTCATCACACCTGAGACGAGCGAGGAGCGCATCCGCTTCATCGACGAGCATACCGATGGCTTCATTTATATGGTATCTTCGGCAGCCATCACAGGTACACAGAAGAGTTTCGACGAGCAGAAGCAGGCTTATTTCCGTCGCATCAACGCCATGAACCTGCGCAATCCGCGCATGATTGGCTTTGGCATCTCCAATGCACAGACATTGAAAGCAGCACAGGATAATGCCGCTGGTGCTATCATTGGCTCTAAGTTCGTAACGCTCTTAAACGAGAACGAGGGCAACACGGATGTCGCCCTCGATCAGTTGTTCGATTCACTTTCTAAGTAAAGTCCTTATTCGTCCATCTGGAACAAGGGGTCCTCTGGCATCACCATCACGGGGTCTGACTGATAGGCCAGCATCACCTTCTGTGGTACAAACTCGTTGGGAATCACCAGGCGGAACATGTACTCGCGGAACCATCGGTCGGTCATTATCAGACAGCCCTGTTGTCCCCACGATGCGCCCCATGAGTTCTCCACCTTCCACTTGGTGGCATTGCCCTTCTTGTCGAGATCAACAGCGGTGAGCGTCATAGCGTGTGTAGAACCACTGTCGAAGGTAGAGATGCGCTCAGCCTTGTTCATGGCGAACGAGGTGCCGAAGAGCGAGCCATAGTCGAAGTTCTCCGTGTCGGCATAGCCACGCTTACGATCCAGCATTTTGCCCACATCGTAAGAGCTGTATAGCTTATGGCCTGCCTTAAGGGCGCTGATGGCCATCTGCTCAATATCGTCCATCGGCAGGTTCACATATTTCCAGTTGTGACCATCATAGGTATGACGATCCAACTCCACCTCATAGGTCTTATAGTATTCACGACGAGGGTCGTTCATCACCATAATGAAGGTGCCATTCAAAGGCTTTCCCACTACCTCTTTAAAAAACGACTGAGGCGTATACTCCTTAGCTTCTCCCACAGTTTCGCCCTTCTCATTGCGGAAAGCATAGGTAAACGTGTGAGGAGGCTCACCAATAGTGTATTGCAGCATGCGGTACACCTGTCCCAGCATGCGTGTCTTGGCCTTCTCGAGCGAAGCGCCCTTCTTGCCTTTCTGAGCCATATCACGCAACTGGAGACCGAACTCGCGCAGTTTAGATGACACCAACTGACGCGCCTTCGCGGTATTGTCGCTTGAGAACGACTCAGGCATCACATCCTTAGGCACCAATCCATACTTATCGGCCAAGTCGGCCACGCCACAGAATGTGCCACCATCGTTGATGGGATAGTGGAAGAAAAACTGCACGCGCTGATCGTCGATAGGTTTCTCGGCCGTATCGATAATGCCCTGAAGCATCAGGTTAGCCTTCTCCAACTGATCCCAGAAGAACAAGTGAGCCTGCGAGAACTCCACTGTCAGCGAGTCACTACGCAGATTGAAGTCTGAGCGCAGCACATTCATACCACTGAACATCCAGCAACGTCCAGACTGCTGCTGGTCTGTGATAGACTGCTTCTTTGTCTCGATACTGAAATGCGTGTCCAGCGCCTTTGCATTCTTGTGGTTCTGCGCCAGGTTATCGATAGCATTAGCCGCAATCGCATTCACCAGCGCCCTTTCAGTACCATTCAACTCATTATCCTTCTGTATTTCCTTGAGCATTTTATCTGAGATGCCCCCACTCTTCTGTTGTGCCTGAGCCGAGAGCGACAAGCACAAAGCCATGAATAAAAGTTGCTTTTTCATCGTTTTCCATATTTGATTTGGCTACAAAATTAGCGAAAAACTTCCAATTTTCACACAGGGAGCCGTTCTTTTTGTGTTCTTTTTAGGGAAAACCATACGGATGTATAGGGAAAAACCCTTTGAGAGGCAGCAACTTATGCCTATTTTTGCTACGTAAACTAATATGTTAAACCTAAAAAATAAAACTACGCATATGAAAAAGCTATACTTCATTCTTATCGCGCTGATGAGCTCTGTCGCATGTTTCGCGCAGTATGCCGTTTCCGACAACTATCGCCAGTGGTTCTCCGATGACCACGCTATTTATACCCGCATGCCTGTAGAGTGTACGCCAGGGGGCCCAGAACTGTGGAATGGATGCCACGTAAGGAGGGTCGATCAGCAAATTCGCATCTACAATGAAAACAATTCCTACTTATTCTGGGGCGAAGAGGTAACACTCCTGCATACAGGCTACTACCGTGTGAAGAAAAACGGCAGATACTATATCTACAACCCTGAGGGGGAAAGGACGGGCATCTATGGACAGGAAATCATGGAATATCCTTGGATGGCCTATGCCGTAAAGAAAGACAATGGCTACTGGTATGTATATCGTGTCGATGGCACTCGTCTCAGTTTCCATTCAGAAATACCTCCCTATACCTACTGGAACGGCTGCTGGAGCTATGTCCTCAATGGCAGGGAATATGCCACAGATATCAATGGGAATCGCATTTCAGGCGTCTATGGCGATGACATTCGCCTTCTGGATTCGGGAAAATGGAAGTGTATTCGCGGAAATAACTATCGAATCGTAGACTAATGGTGTAGTGAAGCAATTGATAAGTTTAGTTGAGGAAAGTGATTAGTTTAGTGCCACTATTCAATGAGTTTGGCGCCACTATCCAATGAGTTTGGCGCCACTATCCAATGAGTTTGGCGCCACTATTCACAAAGACAGTCATTAGAAAAACAAGCTTTACGTTTTGCTACTCGTTATTTTATTTGTACCTTTGCACTCATTATGCCACTGGAACAATCACAAACTAAAGAAAGGCAGCGCACCGACCTGCGCGAGCCACCACGCTACAAGGTGACCATACACAACGACGATTTCACACCCATGGAGTTTGTTGTCAAGGTACTCACGCAAGTGTTCTTCAAGCAGCCTGCAGAGGCCGAACAACTGATGCTGCAAGTGCATCATTCAGACAAGGCGGTGGTAGGTATCTACACCTACGACATCGCCGTTTCGAAGGTAAGGAGAGCCACCACGATGGCACGCAACGAGGGTTTCCCCCTGAGGCTCACATACGAACCCGATTAAACTTAAAAGATGGAAGATATTAAAGTGACTGACAGGCTCAACGACCTGTTTCAAGACTGCATAGAATACTGCAAACAGCAACGACACGAATTCGTGACCCCGGAACACCTGCTCTACGGACTGCTGAAAGAGGATGTGTTCTGCTCGGTCATTGACTACTATTGCGACATCGTGGCGTTGATGAACGAGGTGGAGACAAGATTGAACGAAATGGACTGTGTGCCACCAGAACAAGACTACGAGCTGATGCCTTCCGAGCAATACACCCAGCTCATGGGATTGGCATCGCTACAGGTTATTTCGAGCAGCGCAGAGGCCTTGGACACGCCCCACATCATCGTATCGATGCTGGAGCTGAAAGACTCGTGGGCAGCCTATTTATTGAAGAAAAACCTAGGCGACGACACATCAGATTTTGTTACCGATATCGTGACAACCTATGAAGAGGCTGAACAGCAGGACGAGGCCTACGAAAAGGCCGCTGCGGAACCTGCTGGATGGCGACGACTGGTAACATGCATGAACGATGTGGTGGACCAGAAGAATCCACTCATAGGCCGCGAGACAGAGTTGGAGCGCACCATGCAAGTGCTGTGCCGACGCGATAAGAATAACCCACTACACATAGGAGAACCGGGTGTGGGAAAGACAGCACTTATCTACGGATTGGCAGCACGCATCAACGATGGCAACGTGCCCGAGCGACTGAAAGGCAGCAAGATATATATGCTCGACCTGGGCACCATGCTGGCTGGCACACAGTATCGCGGAGACTTCGAGAAGCGCATCAAGCAGGTGATGGACGGCATAGCAGGCGAAAGCAATAATAATATTGTATATATAGATGAGATACACAACATGGTAGGCGCAGGAGCCGTTGGCGAAAGCTCGATGGACGCCTCCAACATGCTGAAACCCTACCTCGAACGTGGCGACCTGCGTTTCATTGGCTCAACCACCTATGAGGAGTACAATCGCTATTTCTCGCGCTCCAAAGGCTTAGTACGCCGTTTTCAGCAAATAGACATACTGGAGCCTAGCATTGATGAGGCAATCAACATACTCATGCAGCTACGTCCCCGCTACGAAGAGTTTCATCAAGTGACATACGAAGACGAAGCCTTGCGCTACGCCGTGGAGATGAGTGCCAAATACATCTACGACCGCTTTCTTCCTGACAAGGCCATCGACCTCATTGACGAGGCAGGAGCTGCATTTGAAAGTGAAAAGGGAGGAGCAAAGAGTGAAGATATTGATACTGCCATAGTAACCAAAGCAAAAATTGCTGAGGTGCTTGCCAAGACATGCAAGGTGGACATAATGGCTACAAAAGACGACAACGAAAAACTCGCAACGCTCAATGCGCAACTCTCAACCCAGATCTACGGACAGGACGAAGCTATACGACAAGTGGTGGAAGCTGTACAGATGTCGAAAGCTGGTCTGCTGGACGACGACAAGCCCACCGCCTCACTCCTCTTTGTAGGTCCTACTGGCGTGGGAAAAACAGAGGTAGCACGTGTCCTAGCCCAAGAGCTAGGCATAGAGCTACTGCGCTTCGACATGAGTGAATATACAGAGAAGCACACCGTGGCCAAGCTCATTGGCTCGCCTGCAGGCTACGTTGGCTACGAAGACGGCGGACTGCTTACCGATGCCATTCGCAAGACGCCCCACTGCGTACTGTTGCTCGACGAAATAGAAAAGGCGCATCAGGACATCTACAACATACTGTTGCAAGTAATGGACTATGCTCGTCTGACGGATAACAAAGGTCACAAAGCCGACTTCCGCAACGTGATACTCATCATGACCTCAAACGCAGGCGCACAATACGCCGGACAGGCCTCTATAGGTTTCCAGGGACACGTGAGCAGAGGCGAAGCCATGCTGAAACAGGTGAAGAAAACATTCAAACCTGAATTCATCAATCGTCTTACAGGAACAGTAGTCTTCAACGACATGGATCGTCACATGGCGACGCTCATCCTGAAGAAAAAGATAGGCCAACTGCAAGAGAAACTCACAGCCAAGAACGTAGAACTTACACTAAAGGACGAAACATTCAAAGCTCTACTTGAGGAAGGATTCACGCAGGAATACGGTGCACGAGAGATGGATCGCGTCATCAATCAGCGACTGAAACCTCAGCTCATGCGCGAGATACTCTTCGGATCACTGAAAGAAGGAGGAACAATAACCCTCTGACCATCATTCATTCACAATTAACAGTATTTTTTAGTGGTATATAGATTAGACAACGAACTATGGTTCCCCGACCCACGCCTGGCCGATGAAGACGGATGCCTGGCCGTGGGTGGCGACCTGAGCATAGACCGCCTGCTACTGGCCTATCAGAACGGCATATTTCCCTGGTTTTCCTTTCGCGACAACAAAGAGCCCGTGTGGTATTGTCCCCACCAGCGCTTCGTCATCTTTCCCGACGAGATACACATCTCGCACTCCATGCGTACACTGATGAACAAGGGAAAATACACACTCTCGCTTAATCAAGACTTCGATGGTGTGATAAAAAACTGCAGTCGTCTGCGCTACGATGAAGAGGGTGCGTGGCTGGGCGAGGATATCATCAACGCTTATACAGAACTCCACCGACAAGGCTTTGTCGCAAGCGTAGAGGTGTGGGAAGGAGAAGGAAAAGAAAGAAAACTGGTTGGCGGACTCTATGGTGTCAACATAGGCACTGCATTCTTTGGAGAAAGTATGTTCTCACTGGTACCAAATGGTTCGAAACTGGCACTCATCTTCTTAGCAAAAGTCATGAAAGAGCTAGGAGGTTCCATCATCGACTGCCAACAAAAAACCTCCCACCTGGAATCAATGGGAGGCCGATATATCAGTTACGACGAATACATGAAACTTATTTCCGTTTAGAGGACTTCTTACTGGAGATGTGAAGTGTCTTCTTCGTAGTTGCAGGATTAGCATTCGCCTTATAATATTTCTTTGCCTCAGGCAACCACTTCTGAATGTCCTTGATGCGTTTCTCGTCAGAAGGGTGGTCGCTAAACAACCCACCAGAACCACTTGACTGAGCAGCCATACGCTGCCAGAATGCCACTGCCGTCTGGGGGTCATAGCCAGCCATCGCAGCAAAGATAAGTCCCATGTGGTCAGCCTCGCTCTCCTGTTTGCGCGAAAAGCCCGACGTCCACAAGGAAGTTCCCAACGATGCCCCCAGTCCCAACAGCTGAGTCATACCATCACTAACACCAGCTACCTGAGCGCCAACACCCAGAAGGGTGACACCATACTGCTTCTTATACTCATTACTCAGGCGCTCTGCCGAGTGCTTAGCCACAGCATGCGCAATCTCGTGACCCAAGACAATAGCCAGCGAAGACTCGTCCTTCGTTACAGGCAATAGTCCCTCGTACACCACAATCTTGCCACCAGGCATACAGAAAGCATTCACAGAGCGCTCCTGGACCAAGTTAAACTCCCACTTATACTGTGAGACTTCCTTCCCCAGCCCATGCGTATTCAAGTAGCTTACCACGGCATTGGCTAGATTCTGCCCCACACGCTTCACCATAGCCGTGTTCGTAGCATTGGTAGAAGTCTTGACATTCTGCATATACTTCTGATACTGCTGATAAGAGAGCGTCAGCACCTCTTGATCGTTGACCAGTAAATTCTGCTTACGTCCCGTGATGGGAACAACAGAAGTGGTACCACAGCCAACTAATATACACGACACCAAAGTCAATAGGAAAATTCTAATATGCTTCATCTTACCATAAATTTTTGCAGCAAAGATAAACATTAATGTTGAAGAATCCAAATAAATGACAAAAAAAACTGGGGGCACCCCTAAAAAGAGGTGTCCCCAGTAACCATCGTATTATTATTATTCACTTAAAACTATTATTTCAAACCACGATTGGTCAGCGTTACATTGAGCAACATCAGATAAGTTCTGTACTGTTTGCGATCAAGAACATAGTGCATGTAGCGGATATCCTTCTTTATAGCGCTGTCAACCAATGCCTCGCGCTCATCGCTATTAGCAGCTGCAGCCAGCTTCATCTCGTTTGCAAAGTTGTTGTGAATGTCCTCAACAGCTTCCATCTGGTCAGCATTCAAACCCAGTGTAACAGCCAGTTTGCGCATGTTGACGTTCATGTTGTAAGCATCAGCGTTCAGTGTTGCATTGTTGTTCTCGTTCTCAGCATAAGTCATTGTCATGCTCATCATTGCTACAACCATCAAAACAATCTTTTTCATACTTTCTTTCCTTTCTTTTCTTTACTCAGGACCTTCGGGTGTGTTGGTTATCCTTATTTTTTAATTAATACTACTTTTTTGTCGCCCCTTCAGGTCCCTACTTTCTTTTAATGTTATCCTTAAATCGCCAGGATTTTGTTCCTTTTGACGATGCAAAGGTACAACGTTTTTATGAACCGGCAATGATTTTTTTGCAATTGTGTGCGATAACAGCCCCTTTTGTTGACTAAAATCAAATATAAAACCGTTTTCTGAAACACGCTTAAGATTATTTATTGGTTTTCAATGCAGGGAATTATGAATAAATTCGTACCTTTGCAAAGCAAATAAATAACAATCAATAAGAAATGGAAAATAAACAGAACAAGTACATCTCAGTAAGTTACCAACTCTACTCTATCGACAAAGAAGGCACCAAGAACCTGGAAGAGGAAACCCAGCAGGGTCGCCCATTCAATTTCATCAGTGGCTTTGGCTTCTCACTCGATGGTTTCGAGAAACGTCTCTTGGACTTGGAAGCAGGTGCTGCATTCGACTTCACACTGACACCAGCCGAGGCTTTTGGTGAATATCATCCAGAGGGTGTACATAAGGTAGGACGCGAGATCTTCGAAATAAACGGCAAGTTTGACGAAGCAAACATCTACCCTGGTGCCGTCATCACGATGATGGATAGCGACGAAAAGCGCTTCATGGTACGCGTAGATAAAGTGGAAGCTGATGGCGTGACACTCGACACCAATCATCCTCTTGCTGGTCAGACACTACAATTCGTAGGTAAGGTATTGGAAAATCGCGAAGCTACCAACGAAGAAATACAGAAACTACTTAGCCATTTAAGCGGCGAATGCGGTGGATGCGGTGGCAACTGCGGAGGTGGCTGTGGAGGCAATTGCGGCGATGAATGCGGCGACGGCTGCCATTGTAAATAAGACTTGAACTTAACACAATTATAAATTGAACACATTCGGACATCTATTCACATTGACCACCTTTGGCGAAAGTCATGGCGCAGCCATAGGAGGCGTAGTCGACGGCATGCCAGCCGGCATCAAAATTGATATGGATTTCATCCAGCAAGAGCTGAATCGCCGTCGTCCAGGTCAGAGTGCAATTACCACATCACGCCAAGAACCCGACCAAGTCGAGTTACTTAGCGGCGTTTTTGAGGGCGTATCTACAGGTACGCCTATTGGCTTCATTGTACGCAACAAGAACCAGCATTCTCAAGACTATGAGAACATGCGCACACTTTTCCGTCCGTCGCATGCGGATTTTACCTATTATAATAAATATGGTACGCGCGACCATCGCGGTGGTGGTCGCTCCTCTGCACGCATCACCATAAGTCGTGTAGTAGGCGGTGCTTTAGCAAAGTTGGCATTGAAGCAACTAGGCATCAGCATTCAAGCCTACACCTCGCAAGTAGGCGATATAGCACTCGAGCGCGATTACCATCTCTATGACCTCTCGCTTACCGAAAGCAACGCCGTGAGATGTCCAGACCCACACAAAGCAGCCCAGATGGAGGCACTCATACAACAAGTAAAGGCCGAGGGCGACACCATAGGAGGTGTTATTACCTGCATCATCAAAGGCTGTCCTGTAGGATTGGGTGAACCTGAATTCGACAAGTTGCACGCCTTGTTGGGTAGCGCAATGCTAAGCATCAATGCAGTGAAAGGCTTTGAGTACGGCGAAGGCTTTGCTGGTGTCACTCAGCGTGGTTCTGAGCAGAACGACACATTTATCAACTCAGAAGGCACCATTCAAACTACCACAAACCATAGTGGCGGCATACAAGGAGGCATTTCCAACGGACAAGATATCTACTTTAGAGTAGCTTTCAAGCCCGTAGCAACTCTGCTTCGCGAACAAGCGACAACAGACATCGAAGGAAATCCCACCACTTTCACCGCACGAGGAAGGCACGATCCATGTGTATTACCAAGAGCCGTCCCCGTAGTTGAAGCAATGGCCGCAATGACCATTTTAGACCAATATTTGGTCAATATGACCACAAAATTATAGCAAATTTGCATTTTTCATGAAATTAATTTCAAAAATATTTTGAAGTTTCAGAAATATGTCGTAACTTTGCAGACGCTAATAAGGGGTTTGGGAAAATCCTATATAAGCTTTAGTTAAGTCTAGTTTAGTTTTTGTGTTGGTTGAGGGTTGCTGATTAGCAGCCCTCAAATTTTTATCTCCATCATGGCCCTCATTCCCCATATTTTTTGTATTTTTGCAGGCAAATAACAACAAATCACTTCTATTATGAAAAAGCTATTCATTATAGTTCTGTCACTCTTATGCGGAACCAGCATCAAAGCCGATAATCAAGAAAGGACTATTAGCCTGAGAATAATTGAAACAAGTGACGTCCATGGACATTTCTTCCCTTATGACTTCATAGAGCGCAAACCACTAAAAGGAACTCTGGCAAGAGTAAGCACCTATGTCAATAGGCTCAGAGAAAGCTACACCAACAGGCTGTTGTTATTAGACAATGGCGATATTCTGCAAGGACAGCCACTGAACTACTGGACAAACTATGTCAACACAGACAAGGAGAACATTGCGGCATCCGTGGTAAACTATATGCGATACGATGCAGAAGCAATGGGCAATCACGATATAGAAGCTGGACACAATGTTTACGACAAATGGATAAGGGAAGTACAATGCCCCATGCTTGGCGCAAATATCATACATAAGAAAAGTGGGAAGCCATACGTCAAGCCATACACTATCCTTGAACGAGAAGGTGTAAGAATAGCTATCATAGGCATGCTGACACCCACTATTCCCTGTTGGCTGAACGAATCTATCTGGAAAGGAATGGAATTCCAAGATATGGTACTCAGTGCACGTCAATGGGTGAAGCATGTCAAAGACACAGAACATGCTGACATTATCATCGGGCTCTTCCATAGTGGAAAGGACGGCGGCATCAAACTGAATGAAGAGATAGAAGAAAACCAGTCTGCTCGTATAGCACGCGAAGTACCTGGCTTTGATATTATTTTCTATGGTCACGACCACACGATGAATAAAGAATGGGTGACCAGCATAGAAGGCGAACAGGTATTGATGCTCAACCCTGCCAACAAGGCCACTCATATTGCCGATGCCACTTTAGAGCTTACAATCAAAGACGGCAAAGTGTGCAAGAAAAACATTCAAGGACAACTCGTTAACATCTGTGATGAACCCGTGGATGAAGCAATGATTGCACACTTCAAGGAACAAATAGACGGCGTTAAGCAATATGCAGACAGACGCATCGGACACTTCGACTGTAGCATCAGCACACACGACTGCTATTTTGGCAATTCTGCATTCATAGACCTGATTCATAACATGATGCTCAAGATATCAAAGGCTGATATTTCATTCAATGCACCTCTTTCTTTCGACAGTAACATCAAGGAGGGAGACATCACAGTCGCAGACATGTTCAATCTCTACAAATATGAGAACAAACTCTACGTACTGAAGATGACAGGCAAGGAAATAAAGGACTATCTGGAAGAAAGCTATTCGCGATGGGTAAACACGATGCAAAGCCCTGAAGACCACCTGTTACTTCTACAGAAAAAAAAGAATAATGGCCAACAAAGTATGAGCTTCAAAAACTACACGTTTAACTTCGACTCAGCTTCTGGCATCGATTACGAAGTGGACGTTACCAAACCTGTAGGTGAAAAGATACGTATTTTAAGTCTTTCTAACGGCAAACCTTTCCGAGAGAATAAGACTTATAAGGTGGCCATGAATAGCTATAGAGGCAATGGCGGCGGCGAACTGCTAACGAAAGGGGCTGGAATTGCCAATGAAGATATTGACAAACGCATCGTTTACAGATCATCATTGGATTTGCGCCATTATATAATGAAAGAGATAGAACGTATGGGTAATATAAAGCCCACACCAAACAACAACTGGAAGTTCGTGCCTGAAACCTGGACAAAACCAGCAGCACAAAGGGACAGAAAAATAATATTTGGAGAATAAACAATGGAACGCTACTATTTTGTATTTTGCAAGGATGACATCATGCTGGAAAGAAAAGCTGATGGCACCTATACTATTCCTTTTCAAGAAGCCCCCCCCATCGCTTTAAAGCCCTGGACTACCCTCCTCAACATCTCACCACTCGACAACAAGGAAGTAAAGGCTTATACCATTGACGCCCCTGTAGTAGATAGTGAAAAATACGAGATGTGTCCGCTTAGGCAAAGTTATTATAAGCTCCCAGAAAACCTATACTTAAAGGCGGGAAAATGCGCGGAATTGATTTACTGGGACCACAACACAAAGTTCTGTGGTGTTTGCGGTGGACAGATGCATTTCCATACAGACATTTCAAAACGCTGCGAAATGTGCGGCAAGGAGATTTGGCCACAACTGGCACCTGCCGTCATTGTACTGATACATCGCGATAAAGATACCGTACTGTTGGCACGAGGTAGAAGTTTTAAAAGAGACTTCTACGGGCTTATTGCTGGTTTCGTAGAGACTGGTGAGACCTTGGAAGAAGCAGTAAAAAGAGAAGTGATGGAAGAAACAGGCCTCACAATCAAGAACCTGCGCTATTTTGGTTCACAACCCTGGCCTTATCCCAGTGGTATAATGGTAGGTTTTCATGCTGACTACGAAGGAGGCGAGCTACACTTACAACGCGAAGAAATAAGAAACGCAGCGTGGTTCCATCGCGACAATTTGCCAAATTTGCCAGAAAAGCTATCGATTGCTCGCAGACTAATAGACGATTGGCTTAATACTCCAGCAGATTCATAGTCAACTGACCATCGAATCCAACTAAGTTTTCCACCATATAACAACTGGCTGCTTCAGGAATACACAAGGTTGCATTAAAATGAACACCTTTAGAATCAATATGATCATAGGAAATGCTTCCCAAAATGGCCTGCGACAAAAAATCGCTAGGCACCTTGCTCTCATACATCTGCTTTTTCATGTCACGAGAAAATAAACGCTTGACCCCCTGAAACAAACTGATGTGTATAATATTGTCGTAATAAATATTTTCGACTCCAACCCCCTCGTTGTTGTAGGCTGTCTTTGTAACCTGATATTTCGTAGGATTAACAACAATATACCAATGATAGCGTTCTCCATTAAACATCACCACGGAGTCCATTTTCACAACCTCTGAAGTTGTCTGTATTTCTGGTGTCCGATGTACAAAAGCTAAGGAGTCAGAAGGCGACTCACTCTTGCGCAGCTCTACCTTATCGCCTGCCTGATTTAAGAAAGAAAGAGAATACTCGTTTTGCAGGATAATAGCATAACGATAAGCGCCAATTTCCAGCGAATCATTTATTATACGAAAATACGAGGGTTGAATTGACTCATCTGGGTAAAAAATCGTATCGCCAACAGCTCTGAATACAACCTCCTCACTAACGTCATCAAGCCATATCCCTTGCAAAAGAGCCTTTGCTTCTCGACTCTCAACAAGCGTTGTACTGGCCTTTTCGCCACTACAACTATAGCACGCGACAAACATTGCGACGCACGACATCAACATCAAGAGCCTATCCTTCATTACAAATTGCACCTTAATTATATATTAGTCAAAATACTCGGAGTCTTTGAACAAAGGAGCCTTCAAATCCTTTTCGCTCGTCAGGACTTCCATCGATTCAATTGGCCACTGAATATTCAAATCAGGATCATTCCAACGAATACCTGCTTCCGCCTGAGGTGCATACACGTTATCTACCTTATACGTGAAAATAGCTGTTTCGCTCAGCACAAGAAAACCATGGGCAAAACCACGAGGAATGAAAAATTGACGCTTATTCACATCACTCAATTCCACCGCAACGTATTGTCCGAATGTTGGCGAACTCTTACGCAAATCGACAGCAACATCCAAAACACATCCTTGAATAACCCTCACCAACTTAGCCTGAGAAAAATCCCCTTTCTGAAAATGAAGACCGCGCAAGACGCCACGTGAAGACATTGATTCATTGTCCTGCACGAAATTCACCTTTCCTACATGCTCCTCAAACTCCTCTTGTTTCCAAGCCTCAAAGAAATAGCCACGAGCATCGTTAAACACCCGTGGTTCAATAATATACAAGCCTTCTATTGAAGTTTTCTGATAATTCATTAATGTATTATTTACTATTATTTGAGTGCAAAATTATATATTTTATTCCGAATTGGCGAACGTTTTTTAGCTTTTTATTTGTCTATCTCAGAAAAAAGAAGTAATTTTGCAACATGATTGAATTGGAGAAACATATAGAAGTTTTACTTTTGAACAATGATTGCGTCATTGTTCCTGGGCTTGGTGGATTCATGGGGCACTACATGGATGCTCGCTACGACGAGCAGGACTCACTATTCCTTCCTCCACTCCGAACATTAGGTTTCAATCCACAGCTCACCATTAACGACTCACTTCTCGTTCAATCTTACGTAGAAGCCTACGACATCAGTTATCCCGAAGCACTACGACGCATTGAGGCGGAAGTACAAGAACTGCACCAGCATCTTGAGACAGAAGGACAATACGAACTTAACGATATTGGCATACTTTCACTCAACGATGAAGGCAACATCACCTTTGAACCCTGTGAGGCAGGCATACTTACCCCCACCCTTTACGGATTAGGCTCATTTGAGATGCAGCGATTAGCACCTGCACCTTCTGTTAACGCAGAAAACGATAATAGCATCATTAACGAGAGCGCCATCACAATTAAGATGTCTTGGATTCGCAACATGGTTGCTGCAGCTGCTGCCATCATTGCATTCTTAATGATAGGTACACCTATATCAAACAGTGAAGTTTCTACCGATATCCAACAAAGCGCATTCCTTGCTATTCCAACACCACATCAAGAAAAAAGCAACATAAAAGCCGAAGAGGTCACAAACGCCACCATCTCAGAAAGCGAATCCACGAAAGAAGAGACTAAAGTGGCAGTTGAAGTCCAAACGAAGGAGAACGAGCCCCGCTATTGTTTAGTGCTAGCTAGTCAGGTATCAAAAAAGAATGCCGAAAACTTCGTAAACCAACTTCAGGCAAATGGACTCAAAGAGGCAAGAGTGTTGGAAACCACTATGACGCGTGTGGTTTACGGAGACTTTGCTAGCGAATCAGACGCTTACAATCAGTTGCAATCATTACAATGCCAAAGCAAGATTTTCAGCGAGGCATGGGTTATGAAAGTTAAGCCCTAAAAGAGTTTGAGATGAAGCGAGTGCGTTGTCCCAAATGTGACCAATACATCACATTCGATGAAACAAAATATACGGCTGGACAGTCGTTGGTTTTTCAATGTCCGGAATGCGGAAAGCAGTTTGGCATACGCTTAGGCGTAGCAAAACTAAGAGAAACACTGAAGAAAGAAAATGAGCAACTGAACAGCGACAATGGTCAAAGGGACAAAGACGAAGCACCTTGTGGCAGCATTATCGTTATTGAGAACGTATTCCACTATAAGCAAATACTTCCCCTTCAGATGGGCGACAACACCATTGGACGCTACCAGAAGGGCAATCCGATTAACACTCCCATAGAAACCGTTGATCCTAGTGTTGACTTGACACATTGTATCATCAATGTTAGTCTTGACAAACGTAAGCAATTGAAATACACGCTTCGCGATACAAACAGCAACACTGGTACTTTTGTCGACAACATAGAACTGAAACAAGGTGAACGTCGCACCATAGAAGACGGCACTTTGTTCACAATTGGTGCCACCAGCATCATACTTCGTACCCCAAATGGAGAACAAGAATAGCCATTTTTGATTCTTTTTTCCTGTCCGAAAGTCTTTTTTTTATAAAAAAAAGCATTTTTTTCATACAAATGATGGTTGCTTGAAATATTTTTCCTACCTTTGCACGGAAAAGTGATTCTAGAAACAAAAACAAGTTTATTCATATATGAAAAAAAAGATTCTTATACTTGACGACAAAGAGACTATTGCCAAAGTTCTCTCTATCTACCTAATGAGTGACTATGATGTTCAGTGGTTGCCTGATGGACTGCAAGGAGTTAAGTGGCTTCAGGCTGGCAATACCCCCGATTTGATTATTTCTGACATTCGTATGCCAGGCATGCGCGGCGATGATTTTTTGGAGTGGATTAAGCAGAATGAACTATTCCGCCACATCCCCGTCATCATGCTTTCAAGCGAGGACTCTACCAGCGAGCGAATCCGCTTGTTGGAGATTGGTGCAGAGGACTATATCGTTAAGCCCTTCAACCCCATGGAGTTAAAAATCAGAGTCAAGAAGATATTGCCCAACTAAATAGAAAGCTATGATAGGTGTCATTTACTTAGGACAAAACCCTGAATCAGAAGAACGCCTGAAGTACCTGCCTGGTAAGAAGGTTATATTTACCAAAAGCTATATTGAAGCAGCCGACTTGTGCAACAAGCATGCACATAATGAGCACTATATCCTCATCTACGAAAAGAATCTTCGTGCTGAGGATGTAACGGCTATTACATATCTGCACCAGACTTGTCCAAGTCTGTACATCATTCTTCTGACAGACACGCTATCACAGGACGAAAGAATCGCCTATCAGAAATGCGGTATCAATGATACCCTTTCGCCCGATGCGCCTGTTACGGAGCTGAGTAAGAAGTTACAATTCATCTACGACCGCGAAGATATGCTTTTCGATACAAACGTATCAAAGCAGAAGATTCTACGTTTTCAGATTCCCTTTTGGAAACGTTCATTCGATGTCATTTTCTCATTGCTTGGCATTATATTGCTTTCGCCAGTTATGTTGGCAACAATGATTGCCATTAAACTTGAGAGTCCAGGTCCCGCTTTGTTTAAGTCAAAGCGCGTAGGCACCAACTACAAAGTATTTGATTTCCTTAAGTTCCGCTCTATGTACACAGATGCAGAAAAGCGCCTCAAGGAGCTTAGCAAAACAGGTAATCAGTATGCTGATGCGGAAACATCTCAGAAGCCACTCATCACATCTCCTCTTGGAGAAGAAGCAGAACAAAACATGTTCGACATGGGTATGGAGTCAGAGATGATGATTAGCGACGAAGAAGTGATGCTTGTTGGCGACGACTTTGTTGTCTCTGAGAACGATTTCAGCAAACAGCGTCAGGAGGAGAACAATAACGCATTCATTAAGATTGAGAACGACCCTCGCATCACCAAGGTAGGTCAGTTCATTCGCAAATACAGTATCGACGAACTTCCCCAACTTTTCAACATCCTTAAGGGTGATATGTCAATTGTCGGAAACCGTCCTCTCCCACTCTACGAGGCAGAGAAGTTGACTATCGACACCACCATTGACCGCTTTGTAGCTCCTGCAGGACTTACTGGTTTGTGGCAGGTTGAGGAACGCGGAAAGGGAGGAAACATGTCGGCAGAAGAACGTAAGCAGTTGGACATCCAGTATGGCCAGACCTACAATTTCTGGCTCGACATGAAGATCATCTTCCGAACCATCTTTGCTTTTGTCCAGAAAGATAACGTGTAATTTTCAACAGAAATAGCAAGTAGTCATGACAAGAAATATATTATTGACTGCCATATTAGTTTTTGCTTGCAATACATCATTCGGCCAAACAAACGACGACAATGGTGTAAATGCGGGCTTTTTCGATTCCAATACAGAAACAGGATTCAATTTTTCAACTTTTAAATTGCCACCTCTAGCTGTATTGTTCGAAAATGCCAAGATGAATCCTACTATTCTGCAATTGGCAAAACAACAAGAGATTGCAGAAGCCGACGTTATCAAACAACGCAAACATATTTTCTCTTACGTGCAAGGCCATGCTAGCTATAGCTATGGCAAGGCCGACATGTGGGGAAATAACTCTTCAGAAGTCAGCCCCATGATTTATCAGTTTCAGGGGTCAGAACAATCCTATTGGAACTTGGGCGTTAATGTCAGTGTACCTCTGGAAGACCTGCTTGACCTGGGACATTCCGTCAAGCGCAAGAAACTGGCAGTTGAAGATGCCCAATTAAAAAAGGACATTGCCTTTGATGAGCTGAAACTTCAGATTGTGACACTCTACATACGCATCACAAATAATTTGGTAGCACTTAAAAATGCCGGTACGAGTGCTGCTATTGCACAAGGAGCAGAAACGCTTAATGAGCTAGAATTTCATCATGGCAACATGGAAATTCAAGCTTATGCAGGTACTGGTATGGAGAGTCAGGCTGCAGTATCTCAGTACCAGACGCTCTTAACGCAAATTACGACTGATATTGTAACACTTGAGATTCTCACTCACACTCCTATCATAACAAATACCACAACAGATATCACCCTCGATGAAGCTGTGGAGAAAACAGAAAAGGAAATTGCCAAGGAAAACAAGGCTGTTCAAAAACGCATCAAAGCAGAAGTAGAGGCTGATATCAAGGCTGAGAAACAAAGAGAAAAGGAGGCTGAAAAAGCAGCTAAAGAGGCTGAAAGAGCAGCCAAGAAAGAACAAAAATAACGTTTCAAACACATTGCTCTGTATATGGATATTTTCAGATATATAGTCAGATTCCTTTATAAGATTCATCGATACTTGATTATCTTACCGATGATCGCATTGGTTTTTGCATGGTTCTCAACGCGCAATATGGAGCGTATCTACAATGCCAATACCACTATTTATACAGGTATGATTACTGGTTATAACATTGAAGGTGGTTCTGGTATCGCAGGTGGTAATCCACAAACCAACATGACCAACCTCATGCTGATTATCCAGACAGACAACACCATCCATGAAGTAGCACTTCGTTTGTTTGCGCGTTGCATGATGTATGGTAACCCCAATAAAGACAACAACTACATCTCTGCGGAACACTATCGCCAGTTAGTAGCCAGCGTCCCTGCCGATGTCAAGGCTCTGATTAACCACAACAGTGAAAACGACACTTATAAGAACCTAAAAGCATATGAAAAGCCTGCGCAGGATAATTACCTCTTTGGTTTGTTAAACTACCACCCCTATTTTGGTATCAATAGTATCACAGGTCGTCTGAAAGTACTTCAACTAAACGGTAGTGATATTATCGATATTGCTTATTCTGCCAACGACCCAGGTATTTGCTATAACACACTGGATATCCTGAACGAAGTATTCGCCCGTCAATACCAGCAATTGCGATATGGTGAGACACTGAATGTCATCAAGTTCTTTGAACGCGAGGTAGCTCGTCTCTATCGAGTTCTGACAGGAGCAGAAAACGACCTTATTAAATATAATGTAAAGCACCGTATTATTAATTATGGTGAACAAACCAAGTCATTGACTCAGTTGGAAATGGAGCAGCAGAACAAGAAAAACGAGCTGCGTATGAACATGGCTACGACTGAGGCCCTGATTGCCTACCTGAAGAAACAATTAGGAGACCGCGCAAAAGTTGTTGAGTCCAATCAGGAATTCTCTCAGTTAGTACGAGATATTACCCGTTTGGAATCACGCATTGCCAACCTCAAATTGATGAGTAGCGAAAGTACTCACAGCAATGAGGCACAATTAGAGTTGGCAAAGGCAGAACGCCAATTGGAAGAAACAACGAAAAAAGTCAAAAAGTTATCACAAACACTTGAAGCAGCTAATTATAGTGCTGACACAGGAGTTAAAGCATCTGAACTCATTGATCGCTGGCTCGAACAGGTTATCCTGTTAGAAAAGACCCGAGCAGAGTTTGGAGCTCAGGATATTATGCAGCAAAGCATCGACGAACAATTCATCTATTATTCTCCAATTGGTGCTACACTTGATCGTAAAGACCGTCATATCGGCTTTATCGAAAGCAACTATATGGACATGCTGAGATCTCTGAATGCGGCTCGTCTGCGTCAGCGCAACCTTCAGATGTCAACAGCCACATTGCGTGTACTGAATCCTCCGGTATTCCCATTGAATGCTCAGCCTACCAATCGTATGATGGTACTTTTGGGCGCATTTATGCTGACTTTCGTCCTGACTGCACTCTATTTCTTCATCATCGAGATGCTCGACCGCACACTGCGCGACCGTATGCGTTCAGAACGTATCACAGAAATTCCTGTTATGGGATGCTTCCCCAAAGAGAGTACCTTGCGCTATCGCCGATTCAACAAGACCATTAGCGATATGGCTGTGCGCCAACTGAGCAAAGCACTCCTGCCCTATTTCAGAGATGGCCAGCAGAACGTGCTCAACCTTTTGTCAACTGACGCATCCAATGGTAAGAGCTACATTGCTCAAGAGTTGGAAAACTACTGGTTGAGTATTGGTTTGCAGGTTCGTCGTCTTACCTATGATGAAGACTTCTTGGCAGATGACAGTCGTTATATCATGGCTAAGGATGTTAAGGATCTGTGTCCAGACATCATGCCTAACGAGATTGCCATTATTGAGTATCCCAACTTGAATGACAATATCATCTCCACATCATTGCTCAACATGGGCACCATCAACCTGATGGTAACTCGTGCTAATCGTACATGGAAAGATATCGACCAGAAAGCTCTGAAGGAGTTAGAGAGTCGTTTGGAGAATAAGAACTCACTCTATATGTACCTCACAGAGGCCAACCGTTATTCTGTTGAGGAATTTGTAGGACAGTTGCCGCCATATACACGTTTCAACAACTTTGTATATCGCATGTCACAACTTGGTCTCACCGCAACAGAGAACAACCAGGCCAAATAATAGCCTTCTATGACGAATTCGTTCAGAACGATATCAGGCAATATAGGTGGAGGAAGAGTCTTATTGCTCTTTCTCCTCTTCTTACTGGCCATGTACGAACTCGTCACAGCAGGTTTCAATGCATTTGCCGTCATATGCATACTGCCTATTGGTGTGATTTTTGCTATCACATCGTTTAGACAACGCATGTTCACCTTTTGGTTATTATGCCTGGTAAACTATTTTATCCAGCTAAAGAATCTTCCGTTGCCAATTCCTATGTCATTACCCAACGAGATGTTGGAAATCCTATTGCTTGCATTAGCGATTATAGATGTCAAGGAGTTAAAAATGGAGCGCACACTGAACATCATGCTTGCCAGCTTATTGGTGTGGTGTGCTTATTGTACCTTAGAAATTCTAAACGACACATGTAATCTTGGTATGGATTTGGGTAGTTGGTACACCTCTGCCCGTATGATGGCATTCCAACTGATGTATGCATTCTTGGTTTTTTCACTATATATTACTACCCCAAAGTTACTCATTAAGTATCTTTATCTTTGGGGAGCATTAGCTCTCTTTGCCGTTTTTTGGGTATGGAAACAGCAGAACATAGGTTTTACCGATGCAGAGAACCAATGGATTCAGACACGTGGCCGATTAACACATATTCTACAAGGTGGTAGCCTTATCCGCTATTTCTCCATCTATAGTGACGCCGCCAACTACGGAATCGGCATTGCTTCAACGGGTGTTGCCTTTATTATATTCGGCATCACAAGCAAAATCAAGAAATACAAATATTTTTTCCTTATTACAGGTGTTGCATGTATTTGGGGCATGTTCCCCTCAGGTACTCGTACTGCTACATTCTGTGTGGCTGCAGGTTTCTTGACATATATATTCTTATCAAAATCTGTTAGAATCGCAGTACCCTTCACCATCTTTTTTGGTATCGCATTCTTTATATTGGCATTCACAAATATTGGTGCGAGCAATCAGCAGATTCGACGTATGCGTACAGCTTTTGACCCTAACGATGCATCTGCGAATGTACGTACTATCAACCAAGCAGCCATGAAAAGATACATGAAAGAAGCCCCCTGGGGAATCGGTATGCATGTAGGTGGTGGTAATGTTCCTGCCAATAACAAGTACGCGTTTATGTCAACAGTCCCTCCAGACTCCGAATACGTATTCATTTGGATTCATACTGGCAAGATTGGCATCACCGTATTTCTAATAACAACAGTTATTATGCTCTTGGGAGCCTGTTGGATTGTCTTTTTCACAATCAAGAGTCCATCCCTTCGAGGCATTGGAGCTGGATTCTGTTGTGCCTTTGTATCTCAACAATTAGGAGGCTATGGAAACCAGGTACTGATGCAGTTCCCTAACTGTTTAGTATTCTATGGTGGCTTAAGTATCGTATACATATTACCTTTCATAGAAAAAGAATGGGTTGAGCATGAAGAAGTGCTCGTGGCCAAACAAGAAGAGAAGAAACGGCTCAAATTGGAAGCCAAAAAGAATAAACGTGTAAAATCAAGTTTCTTTTGAATAAAAAGATATCTATTATCACTGTCAATTATAACGGTCTGTCAGATACCTGCGCCCTAATTGATTCAATCCCCTTCGATGAAACAATGGAGGTGATTGTAGTGGACAATGCGTCAAAAAACGATGAAGGTACCATCATTCAGACGCGCTATCCTCAAGTCAGGGTTATTCAGAGTTCTGAGAACTTAGGCTTTGCAGGAGGTAATAATCTTGGAATCAAAGCCTCAACAGGCGATTATCTATTCTTTATCAATAACGATACAGAGTTTCATCCTGACGATTGGAATCTTCAGGCACTCGTTGACCGTATGGATTCATCCGAGCATATTGGCATGGTCTGCCCAAAGATTCGCTTTGCATGGGATTCCTACCCCATTCAGTTTGCAGGTTACACCCCTTTGTCCCCCATCACGCTGCGCAATCGCTCTATAGGTTTCGGCGAGGAAGATCGTGGTCAGTATAATACTGCACACCCTACGCCCTATGCACATGGTGCTGCCATGATGGTAAAACGCGAAGCTATCGAAAAGGCCGGCATGATGCCTGAATGTTTCTTCCTTTACTACGAGGAGCTAGACTGGTCAATGATGATAACACGTGCCGGCTACGATATATGGTACGAACCAGCCTGCACCATTTATCACAAAGAGAGTCAGGCCACAGGTCAGGACAGTCCTCTGAAGACCTACTACCTGATGCGCAATCGTCTGCTATTGGCCAAGCGAAATATTCCATTGCCAACTCGGATGCTGTCCTACACCTATTTAATAGGTATTGTAGGCACAAAAGACATCATAAAAAATATCATCAAAGGACGTTCCCAGCAAGCGAAAGCGACATTAAAGGGCATCTTTGACTTCATAAAACTATAGAGTATATGGATTTCTGGTGGATATTATACATTATTGACTGGGCATTATTCATCCCAATGGCTATAACAGTAATTTATTTGCTGTTCTTCTCTATTGCAGCCTTGTTTAAGCACAAAGCGCCAGCTCCAAAGGCCAAACAAGAGAACCGTTTTATCGTTATTATTCCTTCGTATAGAGATGACATGTTAATCTTTGACACCGTCAACTCTATCTTGGGACAAACATATCCTCAGCGCATGTTCGATATCGTTGTTGTATCCGACCACCAAAGCGAGATGACGAATATGCGCCTGGCTCAACTTCCCATCACGCTGCTGACACCAAACTTTGAGGAAAGCTCGAAGGCTAAATCCCTACAATTTGCCATCATCAACTTACCCCAGTTCAAAATCTACGATGCTGTCATTGTGCTTGATGCAGGCAACATCGTGGTTCCTGAATTCCTCGAGATGATGAACAATGCCTATGAGGCATCAGGAACCAAGGTTGTCCAGCCTCATCGAGTTGCCCGCAATCTGGATACTTCTACAGCACGTCTTGATGCCATCTTCTCGGAAATCAACAACTCCGTTTTCCGCCGTGGTCACACCTCTGTTGGTCTATCATCATCACTGGATGGGTCCGGCTACCTGTTCAACTTTGCATGGTTCAAGCAAAACATCATGAAGATTCGCTCTTTAGTGGGTGAAGATAAAGAACTGGAGGCTATGTTGATGCACGAAGGTATTTTCATTGACTATGCCGATGATATATTGGTCTACGATTACAAGGCAAGCGATTGGAAGTCTTTCAACAAAGAACGTGGTCAGTGGATATACAACCAACTGCATTGTCTGCTAACCAATATCCGCTTTCTTCCTGCTGCTGTCATGAATCGTCGTTATGACTGGATAGACAAGCTTCTGCAATGGACCATGATGCCTCGCACAGTCATGATAGCCTTCCTCACCATTATGAGTTGCACATTGCCATTCATCTATTTCACCCTTGCCATCAAGTGGTGGTTCTTCGCAGCATTAGCACTGTTGGCTTGTTCTATAGCCACTCCTGACTATTTGGTTACTAAAGACTGGGACAAGGATTTCCTTAATGCGCCACTAGTCACCATTGGTTCACTCTATCAGTTTGTACGCGCCAGCCGCAAGGGTGTCGAAGTACGTATCAGCAACATCAGTCACAAGTTAAAGTATCATCGCTAAGCTGTGAGTATCTATCCCATCATACATGCATTCGACATTCTGCTATGGCTCATCATAGCAGCTAATGTGGCATATATTCTTGGTTTTGCGATAATGGCTACTTTACCCAAGGCAAACAATAACTTTGCTGCCAGCAAACAAACCATTTCCTCTTTCTTAGTGCTCATCCCTGCCTATCGCGAAGATAGTGTCATCCTCAATACGACTCATCACATTCTCAAACAGAACTATTCTGAAGATTGTTTCAAAGTCGTGGTCATCTCTGACGCCATGTCACAAGACACTAACCAAGAGTTGGCTTCACTTCCCATTACGCTTTTACAACCCTCTTTTAAGAAGAGTAGCAAAGCAAAAGCACTGCAGTATGCGATGACAGAAGTAGAAGGAAATTATGATTACGTAATGATTCTCGATGCAGACAATATCGTGGCTTCTGATTTTCTCTCTCGTTTGAACACCATTGTTCATCCTACAAGAGTCATCCAGTGCCATCGCACAGCTAAGAATGCCGATAACAATATTGCCGTGCTCGATGGCATTAGCGAAGAAATCAACAATTCGATATTCCGCAAAGGCCATAACCGCCTTGGTCTTTCCTCTGCCCTTATAGGCTCTGGTATGTGTTTCGACTACCACTGGTTCAAGAAGAATGTCTTCAAGCTTGACTCTGCTGTGGAAGATCGCGAGTTGGAAGCTCTCCTCATGAAGCAGAACATCTATATTCATTATGCCGAAGGCATCTATGTCATGGATGAGAAGGTGAGCAATAGCGACAATTTCCAACGCCAACGCCTCCGCTGGATGACAGGTCAGGTGCAAGCATTCTTCCAAATGCTCCCCTACTTGCCTAAAGCCATTATTGATGGCAATATCAACTACATTGACAAGACCCTCCAGCAGGCACTCATTCCACGCTCCATCCTTTTGGTCGTGACCCCTGCCTTATGCATCCTCGCGACGCTCGTTACCGAGCTATTCGAACAACCAGCCTTCACCTACCACCTCAAGTGGTGGCTTCTTCTGCTCTGTCTCTGCGTAGCACTCTTTTTGGCTATTCCCCCAAAAATGCGAAATCATTCATTGCTTAGCAAAATTCTATCATTTCCTGCATTGGTTTGGAAGATGGTATTGAACCTTCAGAAGATTGATCGCAAGAACAAAGAATTCATTCATACTACTCACGATAAATAACGTATAAGCATATGTCAAACGATTGGGATATCATCATTACAAATAAAAACCGTCTGTTCAGTCTCGACCTGAGCGAGGTGTGGCGCTATCGTGACCTTCTGGCCATGTATGTGAAGCGCGATATCATCACATTCTATAAACAGACCATACTGGGACCGCTTTGGTTTGTTATTCAGCCCTTGTTCACCACCATCATGTTTATGTTTGTATTTGGTGGTATTGCAGGCATTTCCACTGATGGCATTCCCCAAGCCGTCTTCTATCTGGCAGGCCTTGTGTGCTGGAACTATTTCCAGGACTGCCTCAGCAAGTGCTCCGACACGTTCAATGCCAATCAAGCCATCTTCGGCAAGGTTTACTTCCCACGATTGGTTGTTCCCTTGTCTATTGTCATCTCAAATCTGATAAAGATGGCCATCCAGTTCGCTTTATTCCTAGTAGTATATATCTATTATTTCGCATCTGGAATAGATTTCCAGGTCAATGCCGCACTTCTGCTCATTCCCCTGCTTATCATCATGCTGGGTGCTTTGGGCTTAGGCTTTGGCATGATTATCTCTTCGATGACAACTAAGTATCGCGATTTGCGATTCCTGATAACGTTTGGCGTTCAGTTGTGGATGTATGCCACACCTGTTATCTATCCTCTATCAGTAATGAAAGACACCTACCCCAAGTATATTTGGGTGTTGGTGGCCAATCCTCTGACAGCTATCCTTGAGACTTTCAAATATGCCTTCACTGGTGTTGGCGAGTTCAACTGGTTCTATTTGGGCTATAGCTTCGCCTTCACCATCATCATCCTGATGCTGGGCATCGTGATTTTCAACCGCGTACAACGCAACTTTATGGATGTCATCTAACGCTTTCCGACTATGAGTAACACTGTTATTGAATTCAACAACGTAGGCAAACAATATATCCTGGGCTCCATCGGTACAGGCACACTAAGTCAGGACCTCAATCGTTGGTGGGCCAATATCCGAGGTAAGGAAGACCCCTATCTGAAGATTGGCGAGACCAACGACCGCACGCAGAAAGGTGATAGTCGTTTCGTGTGGGCTCTTCGCGACATCAGTTTCAAGGTAGAACAAGGCGATGTTGTAGGAATCGTGGGTAAGAATGGTGCTGGAAAATCCACCCTATTGAAGATTCTCTCACGCGTCACATCCCCTACAACAGGCGATATCAAAATCAAAGGCCGCATCGCTTCGCTTCTAGAAGTAGGAACAGGATTCCACCCAGAGATGACTGGTCGAGAGAATATCTTCATGAATGGCTCTATCATGGGCATGACCAAGGCAGAGATCAAAAGCAAGTTCGACGAGATTGTCGACTTTGCAGGTGTCGCTAAATACGTAGATACACCTGTTAAGCGCTATTCATCAGGTATGATGGTCCGTCTTGGTTTTGCCATTGCAGCCCATTTGGAACCAGAGATTCTGGTAGTTGATGAAGTCCTGGCTGTGGGTGATGCTGAATTCCAGAAGAAAGCTATCGGCAAGATGCAGGATGTCAGCAAGGGCGAAGGCCGCACCGTTCTCTTCGTAAGTCACAATATGGCAGCAGTTCGTAGTCTTTGTACACGTGGCGTCATGCTGAAAAACGGTATGGTAGATTTCATTGGTAACATTCCTGATACGCTTGAGCATTATTTAAAGATTGATGACAGTGCCCAAAAGGAGAAGATCATCGATAATGTAAAATTCACCAAGAGTACGCTGAAAATCAGCAATATAGAAATCAATGGCACTAACCTCTCTGAGTCCACCATTCAAAGTAATCAACGCGAACTGACCGTAAAGATTGAGGGACATTCTAAGGAGGAACTAAACTACGACGTCATGCTTATTCTTCGAAACAAGGACGGTATGCCCTATGCCACCTATGCCAAAGGCCATTATATGGGCGACATTCAGCATCAGCCTGCAGGCGATTTCGTGATAGAGCGCACCATCCAACTGCCAGAGATTCTCACACGTGGTGCTGTCTACGTTGATCTGTTTCTCCATCATCCCATGGTGGAATATCAGCTCAAGGCGCCCAACTGCTGTATCCTCGAGACCATGGGCTATCAGCAAGGTTTCGGTTCTGCCATGAACCAAATAGATAATGGTTTTATGGGCCTCAACGACAAATAATGAAAACAGTCATATTACTTACAGGATGTATTAATCCCAACGGGATGCCTTTCACACATTTAAACGATGTTAGTGAAAGGCAAAAGCAGTATGTGGACGCTATACATTATTATATAAGTAATACTGACTGCGAAATTGTTTTCTGCGAGAATTCCAATACAGACATCAGCCCACTTTTCGAGAACAAACAGGAACGATTAGAAATTCTAACCTTTTCTGGTAATCAAAACAAGCAGCGAGGCAAAGGCTATGGTGAAGCAGAAATCATAGATTATGCTCTTCAGCATTCTTCTTTTATCCAAGACAACTGTATTATCATTAAAATTACAGGCCGCCTCATTATCAACAACATCCGTCAAATCATCAATTCTCAGACTTCCAAGCATGACTTTGTGACATGCCTATTTCATTCTGACTTAAAATTTGCTGATAGTCGTATTTTCTGTGGAACTGTCCCTTTTTATAAAGAGTTTTTGATAAACAAAGAAAAGATGAACGATGGAAAAGGCGTATTCTTTGAACATGTCCTTGCTTCCACAGTTTTAGAATCATCATTCCGCTTTATTCCATTTGTCCAAGAGCCTCTTATTACCGGCATCTCTGGAACAACCGGTAAGTCGTATCAGGAAACTACACCAAACAAAAAGAAAACAGTATTATATAAAGCCTATTCATGGATGCAATTAATGCAAGTTTACAAAGTGTCAACTCATAGAAAGCTTGGATTTTTTGGAAAAATTGCAATTCAATTCAAAATAGTA
>Ga0265298_10000971_pt1 | contig 42657 bp, 32 predicted proteins | sample AusTroGonzalo_MG_3_FD_193486 | JGI IMG/M metagenome (GOLD analysis project Ga0265298, IMG submission 193486) | Bovine rumen microbial communities from tropical cattle in Woodstock, Queensland, Australia - Gonzalo_01 | ecosystem: Host-associated > Mammals > Digestive system > Stomach > Rumen ... | reverse complement strand
TGATGCGATTCTTCTGACGTGTGATATCCTTTGTTATCGTACTTTTCAACCTGATTAATGATCTCACTTCTATAGCTTCATCATCAGGTGTATAAATACCTCTTAACTGCTTGGCTCTTAATCCGACAGCAAGTTTCTTGCTGTCCACAGCATCAGTCTTACGCAGTCTTTCACTCGTCATTGTAGGCACATCGGCTGGGTTTACAACGATGTTATGTATGCCGAGTTGTGTCAGTCTGTGATGAATCCAGAATCCACAAAAACCAGCTTCATAAACGGAGTAATACTCTGCATTTGGGTAATTGTTGCACAGATAGCGATAAAGCTTGTCTGGATTAGATTCCTGACTGAAGGTCTTCAGGACAGATACTTCCGATAAAACCGTAACAGTCCAACTCTTTAAATGGACATCTAATCCGATATAGATGTTTTGTCCTTTGAAGTTTAATTCGTTACTTTGTTTCATAAGCTGTAATATTTTGGTTTGTTTATGATTGGTCTTTTAAATGTAACCAAAAATATCTACAGCTTATTTTTATACTATGAAAAACACCGAGGGGCTGCCATAGCGGCAGGGGGTTCGAAACCCCCGAGAGCGTCCAGGTGCTTGCATACGCAGGTGCTGTACATTTCTTTGGGATTTCAAACATAGGAACTTTTGCCCACCTACGGTGTGCAACGTTCGTCAAACATGCGCCGTTCTTAACGGGATCCTCCAAGGGCTTACGCTTAACGCCACTTCACTGATGGTCCCACAAAGGGATAGTCCGGCTCCTGCAAATGGGGAGCTTTCCACAAATGTTTCCCTGTGTCACTCCAGCGGTATCTCCGGGTGCTGAACGGCCAGCAGGGAGTCTTTCTGGGAGAGGTAGAACATGTACAGGATCACGTCCTTGTCACCCCGGTTCTCGCCGTGATGGATGGTGTTCACCATTTCTACAACTGGCTCGCCCTCATGAACTACCTTAGTCTTGCCGTCCAGTCCGATGATGGTCAGCTCGCCCTGCACCAGTATGCCGTAGTTCATTACGGGGTGGTGGTGCCAGCCCAGTTTCTTGCCGGCAGGGAATACATATTTTACTGCCACCAGTTCTGGGCGTCCCTGCAGGTAGTCGGGCAGTTCAACGCCGTCCCAGCTCTGGCTGGTGCGTATCAGTTCTGTGCTCTGCACCTGCGGTGTTGAGCCTGAATCTTGAGCCTTGGCATCATTGCAGGAGTTCAGTGATAAACATACTGTAGATAAGACGCAAATGAGGGTGGCGGCAAGCGCCCATAGATAAATCTTTTTCATAGTCCTTTTAGAGAATTGTTGATTAAGTGCAAATGTAAACAAATCTTTAGGAATAGTACAAAGAATACTGATTTCTGTGGCATTTATTTGTAAGTTTGCAAAGTCCTAACATAAAACATATTTGATGATGAAAAAGATAATGCTTATGGTGGCCGCAGTCCTTATGTGCGGCACGTTTTCATTGAACGGTCAACCCACCTATACAGATATAGGTTTCAATGATATAGCCGATGTGTTTGCCGATGTTAAGGCCAATGAGACGGTGGTGTTCCTGCTCCGTCATGGCGAGCGTGGCAGTGATTACTCCAAGAATGGACTGCTTACTGAGAACGGCAAGGCTCAGGCCCGCTCGGTGGGTGAGAAGATTAAGAACGGTGAGCAGGCTTTCTATGCGCACTCTGATTATGGCCGCACTATTCAGAGTTGTGAGAATATTGCCATCGGCCGCGGTGATGAGTTCATTCATGAGGAGTGGGGCATACTGAACGGTGACTGGTACCGCAAGGATATTCCTGCAATCAGGCGTAACGGCTGGGATAACTGGGAGTCACTCTCACAGTGGGCTTATGAAGGCGGTAAGGAAGAGGGCTTTTATAACCTTGAGGAGCGCAGCAAGGAGTGGCTGGATTCCCTTAAGGCACATCTGCCGGGCATGAAACGTATCAACGTGCTCATATCACATGACTATATGGTTACTCCTATGGCCGTGTATGCATCGGACAAACAGGTTGACCTGCACTATTGGGTAAACCGCAAGTGGATTAATTATCTGGCCGGAGTTGCCATCATTATAGACCCGGAGGGTAACATGCGATTCAAGACCGTACGTGGTCTGAACAGCGGCGTTCTGGGCCGATGATGCAGAATGGCACAGGGGGACAGACCCTTTCGTGCCATTTTTTTTCTTTTGACGAGACGCATTTTGCGTAATCGGCAGTTTGGATAACAGAAAGGCTTGAAAGAGTGATGGGGAGAACCATTCTCACTGAGGAGGAACTTGCATTAGGGTGTGCCCGTAAGGAACGTGGTGCACAGGGGGAACTATATACCCGATATGCGTCCCGACTCTACGCACTCTGTCTTAGATATATTGAGAACCGTGAGCAGGCCCGCGACCTCATGCATGACGCGATGATAAAGGTTATGGATAATTTCCGTTCTTTCCGTTATGGGGGTGAGGGTTCGGTTTGGGCCTGGATGAGCCGGGTTACCGTGAATATGGCGGTTGACAGGCTTAAGGAGAACAGCCGGTTCAGACAGATTCCGTTTGATGATGTCAGCGGGGCGGAGATTGAGAATGCTTTGGAGCCCGATGCTGAGTCAGTTGAGAGGATACCTGACGGAGTCCTGGACAAGATGATAGCTGATCTGCCCGATGTGAGGCGTACGGTGTTCAATATGTTCTGTATAGACGGATTCAGTCATAAGGATATCGCCAAGGCGTTGGGAATATCGGAAAGTGGCTCGACATCGATACTGGCAAAGGCTCGCGCCAGCCTGAGGAAGGCGCTTACTTGTTACCTAAACGAAACTGGACTATGAAGGATTGGGAAGACATAATGAAAGAACGTCTGACAGCCCGCAAGGCGGAACTGCCGGAGTCTGACTGGAATGATTTCCTCTCCAGAAAGGCTGCTCATGAACTGGCCGGCAAACGTCGCCGCCGGATCCTGTTTACTTCCATTTCCATACCTGCAGCAGCTGCGGTGTTGTTGCTGTTCATTATGCCATTCAGTGCCGATGTCAATGACGTCCGGATGGCTAAGGTTGAACAGCCGCAGCAGGAGCGTGTAGCCGCAGATAGCATGAATATTACGTCTGTTGACACCATTGTGCCTGTAGATACTGTTGCTCCCGTGGTACCGGTGGTACCTGAGGTTAAGAAGCCTGTGGTAAGGTCCAAAGCCCCGTATAAAAGCTCTGTCGCTCAGGTTAAGCCTTCTGAGTCGGAACCTGTACCTGTACAGGAGAACGTACAGGGGCTGATGGATGAACGCCTGATAGCCCAGAACAGACCGGCAGCGGCAGAGTCAGATGATATGATGCTGAGTGAGGTTGCGATAACGGGTGTCGTGGCAAGGGTCCAGATGATAAACGATACAGCTATGTTCAACAGCGCAGCCTACAAACTTCCGGAGGGCTCGTCGGTTGAGGATCTTATACGTAAACTTCCCGGCGTGAAGATATCAGAAGATGGAACCATTACGGTGAACGGTAAGGTCGTTCAACAAATCAAAGTCAATGATAAGGTTTTTTGGAACGATGACAAGACTATTTCTCTGAATCAGCTTACTGCCGATATGATTGAGAAGGTCAAGGCTTATGACAAGGCGAGTGACATGAACCGTCAGACCGGTATTGATGACGGCATGGAGGCAACGGTATTGGATATGGATCTTACTAAGGTCAAGTCTTATGACAGTAAGAGAAACCTGTCCCGCAATACCGGTATTGATGACGGCATGGAGGTGTTCGTAACGGATCTTTGGACTTCAATGATAGTCGTAAACGGCCAGATAACCAGCGTTGATCACAGCAGATTAACCGGTCACCGTATAGGGAAAAAGATAAGAAAACGTGATGTGGCCCTATTGCTTGGAATCCCCGCCGGAAAGATAAAGTCAATGGATCTCTATGATTCACGTCAGGGCAGGAGAATCTGGGGCGAGAAGGGGGCTCACGGCGTAATATCGGTAGTGACGAGGTAAGTACTGCAGCTCCGTGCCATCCTGTTTGCCTTGAAACCGTGAAAACTGAATGTTTTATATATAATTATGTAAAGTGTCTTTTTGTCAGAGTTTTGTCGAGGTTTGATAAATAAAATAGCAATATGATATAAAAAATTGGGATTTGTTTGCAAAGTGTAAATAATATGCCGTTGTGAGGTTGCAAAATAATTGCATATTGTTTAAAACTTTATCAATTTTTCACCCCAAAATATTTGTTTTGACCGAATTAAGGGAGTACCTTTGCGGCACGAATCAAAACATTAACTTTTTTATATCGTTATGAAGCATAATTTTTGCGCAGGTCCTGCTGTACTTCCGCAGGAGGTAATTGAGAAATCAGCTCAGGCTGTCTATGATTTTGCCGGCACAGGCATTTCAATTCTCTCTATCAGCCACCGTTCAAAGGAGTTCCAGCCCATCGTTGATGAGGCCGAGGCTCTTATCAAGGAGATTCTGGATGTTCCGGAAGGTTATTCAGTTCTTTTCCTGGCAGGTGGTGCCAGCATGGAGTTCTGCCGCATCCCTTATAACTTCCTTAACAAGAAGGCTGCTTATCTGAACACAGGTGTTTGGGCTAAGAAGGCTATGAAGGAGGCTAAGGCATTCGGTGAGGTAGTTGAGGTTGCTTCATCGGCCGATGCCAACTACACCTTCATTCCCAAGGATTACGTAATCCCTGCCGATGCAGATTATTTCCACTTTACAACAAACAACACCATCTACGGTACTGAGATCCGCAAGGACCTGGACAGCCCGGTTCCATTGATTTCTGATATGTCATCAGATATTTTCTCACGTCCTATTGACGTAAGCAAGTATAACTGCATCTATGGTGGTGCCCAGAAGAACCTGGCTCCTTCAGGTATGGCTTTCGTAATTGTTAAGAACGATGCTCTGGGTCATGTAGACCGTTACATCCCCACCATGCTGAACTACCAGACTCACATTGACAACGGTTCTATGTTCAATACACCTCCTACATTCACCATCTACTCAGCTATGGAGTCACTCCGTTGGCTCAAGGCTCAGGGCGGTGTTAAGGAGATGGCTAAGCGTGCCGAGGCCCGTGCTGCCAAGCTGTACGGTGAGATTGACCGCAACCGTCTGTTTGTAGGTACCGCTAAGGATGAGGATCGTTCTTACATGAACATCTGCTGGGTTATGGCTCCTGAGTATAAGGAACTTGAGGAGGAGTTCATGAACTTTGCCAAGGGCAAGGGTATGGTTGGTATCAAGGGTCACCGTTCAGTGGGCGGTTTCCGCGCATCTTGCTACAACGCTCTGCCTATGGAGAGTGTTGACGCCCTTATCGCTTGCATGAAGGAGTTTGAGGCTAATCATTGATTCATTAGATTATAATCGATTTTGATATGAAGGTACTTGTTGCTACGTCAAAGCCTTTTGCTAAGATTGCTGTTGACGGAATCCGTGAGGTTATTGAGGGCGCCGGTTTTGAGCTGGCCCTGCTTGAGAAATATACTGAGAAATCAGCTCTGCTTGCAGCAGTAGCCGATGCTGACGCTATCATCATCCGCAGTGACATCATAGACGCTGAGGTATTTGATGCCGCCAAGCAGCTTAAGATCGTGGTTCGCGCCGGTGCAGGTTATGACAATGTTGATCTGGCATCTGCTACAGCACACGGAGTATGCGTAATGAATACTCCCGGCCAGAACGCCAATGCTGTTGCTGAGCTCGTAGCCGGTCTGATGGTTTACGCCGTACGTAACTTCTACAACGGCACATCAGGTATCGAGCTGCTGGGTAAGAAGCTGGGTATCCACGCCTTCGGTAACGTAGGCCGTAACGTAGCCCGCATCGCCAAGGGATTCGGAATGGAGGTTTACGCCTTTGATGCATACTGCCCCAAGGAGGTTATCGAGGCTGCCGGTGTACATGCAGTTGACAGCGTAGAGGATATGTACAAGACCTGCCAGTTCATCTCACTGCACCTGCCTGCAACTGATGAGACCAAGAACTCTATCGGCAGCAAGCTCGTTGGTCTGATGCCTAAGGGTGCCGTTCTGGTTAACTCAGCCCGTAAGGAGATCATCAATGAGGAGGAGCTTATCAAGCTCATGCAGGAGCGTGAGGACATCAAGTTCGTATCAGATATAGCACCTGCCGCAGCTGCCAAGTTTGAGGAGCTGTTTGCCGGCCGCTACTTTGCTACTCCCAAGAAGATGGGTGCCCAGACTGCCGAGGCCAACATCAACGCCGGTATCGCAGCTGCCAACCAGATCGTGGGATTCATCAAGGATGGTTGCACCAAGTTCATGGTAAATAGATAATGGCTGTAGTAAAACCATTCCAGGGAATACGTCCTCCCAAGGATCTTGTTGAGAAGGTCCAGAGCCGTCCTTATGACGTGCTCAACTCTGAGGAGGCTAAAGCCGAGGCTGCAGGCAATGAGATGTCACTCTATCACATCATCAAGCCTGAGATTGACTTTGATCCCATAGCAGAGGAGACTGATCCCAGAGTATATGCCAAGGCTGCCGAGAACTTCAAGAAGTTCCAGGATAACGGCTGGCTCAAGCGTGACACCAAGGAGCAGTACTACATCTATGCTCAGACAATGCAGGGCAAGACCCAGTACGGTCTGGTGGTTTGCGCATACGTTGAGGATTACCTTAAGGGTAACATCAAGAAGCATGAGCTTACCCGTGCCGATAAGGAGGAGGACCGCATGAAACATGTTCGCGTCAACAACGCCAACATTGAGCCGGTGTTCTTTGCTTATCCCGATGACAAGGTTCTTGACGAGCTTGTTGCCAAGTACGTAAAGGGTGCTCCCGAGTATGATTATGTAGCACAGGGTGACGGTTTCCGTCATCAGCTCTGGATAATTGACAAAGATGAGGATATCAAGACCGTAACCGAGAGGTTTGCCGGTATTCCTTCACTCTATATCGCCGATGGTCACCACCGCTCAGCAGCTGCTGCCCTGGTTGGTGCCGAGAAGGCCCGTCTCAATCCCAATCACCGTGGCGATGAGGAGTACAACTACTTCATGGCAGTTTGCTTCCCTGCTTCACAGCTCACCATCATTGATTACAACCGCGTAGTCAAGGATCTGAACGGTATGAGTTCCGATGAGTTCCTTAAGGCTCTTGAAAAGAACTTCACCGTAGAGAAGAAAGGCAAGGATATATTCAAGCCGTCAGAACTCCATACATTCTCCCTCTATCTGGATGGCGAATGGTATAAGCTGACAGCCAAGAAGGGTACATTCGATGACAGTGATCCCATAGGTGTACTTGACGTTACAATATCTTCAAACCTCATTTTGGACCAGCTGCTGGGCATTAAGGACCTGCGTCGCGACAAGAGAATTGACTTTGTTGGCGGAATACGCGGTCTTGGTGAACTCAAGCGCCGTGTTGACAGCGGTGAGATGAAGATGGCTCTGGCTCTCTATCCCGTTTCAATGAAACAGCTCATGGATATAGCCGATACGGGCAACATCATGCCTCCCAAGACCACTTGGTTTGAGCCTAAGCTCCGCTCTGGTCTCGTGATACACTCACTCGACTAATTGAGAATTGAGAATTGAAAATTGAAAATTATAAAAATGGCTCGGAAGATTTCCGGGCCATTTTTAATGTCGCGGGCTTTACGCAGGTGCTTGTTAATTCTCAATTTTCAATTTTCAATTCTCAATTGGAAAGACTCTGTCTTTCTTAGGAAGTTTTGCATTGACTTCGTTGTAGGCGTGGCGGGTAAGTTCCTCTATGAGAGGACGATCCACATCGGCGTCAAGGCGGATCTGGTTCCAGTATTTCTTGTTCCAATGGAATGCTCCCTCTATTGCGGTGTAGTGGTCACGCAGTTCAAGCGCGCGGTCCGGGTCACACTTGAGTACCACGATATCGGGCTTATCAAGCGTAATGCAGGCAAATATCTTGCCCTTGAGACGGAATACCACCACCGTTTCATCAAACGGCATATCCTCAGTCACCAGAGGCAGACTCAGGCAGTATTCCCTAAACAATTCTATATCCATAACAGAGGCAAATGTAGTCAATTTCTTTTTAAATTTGCGGATATGGCAGAGCAATGGAGTATATATGCTGACTGGAACCCTTGGCATGGTTGTACCAAGATAAGCCCGGGGTGCAAGTATTGCTATGTGTACAGGCAGGATGCAATGTACGGGAGTGAGATAGGGAGCAACCTGGCCCGTAAGACGGCTGCTTTTGATCTGCCCGTTAAGCGTAGGCGTGACCGCAGCTGGAAGATTGAGCCCGGCAAGATGGTGTTCACCTGCTTTACATCGGACTTCCTGCTTAAGGATGCCGATGAGTGGCGCCGTGAGTGCTGGCAGATGATGCGAGTGCGCAGTGACCTTTGGTTCTATTTCTTTACCAAACGCATAGACCGTTTCATGGAGTGTGTGCCCGATGACTGGGCCGACGGCTACGACAACGTGCTGGTGGGCTGCACGGTAGAGAACCAGCAGATGGCAGATTACAGGCTCCCGATATTCAAGGCATTGCCCATCAAGCATAAGTCAATCATTGTATCTCCGTTGATAGAAGCTGTGGATATTTCACAGTACCTTGACGCCAGTATTGAGGAGGTATCGGTAGGAGGGGAGTCCGGTGTTGACGCACGTCCGTGCAATTATGACTGGATATTGGATCTGCGCCGTCAGTGCGTGGAGAAGGATGTGCCGTTCCGCTTTCATCAGACCGGAGCAAAGTTCATAAAGGATGGCAAGCAGTACTATGTAAGACGTCCGTTCCAGCTGAGTCAGGCGCATAAAGCCAATATTGACTATAAGATTGACCGTTTCTTTGTGCCGGAGAAGGTGAAATTCGAGTGGAAGGAGAGTGATTATCGGCAGGAAGAACTATTTTTGCAATAAATTTAACGCTATATGAGAAAGACAATTGCTACAGCTAAGGCTCCGGCTGCAATAGGACCCTATTCACAGGCTATTGACCTGAACGGAACAGTATTTGTATCGGGACAGCTCCCTGTTAATCCTGCCGATGGCACTATCCCTGCAGGAATTGAACTGCAGACCCGTCAGGCGCTGGATAACATAGGTGCCATACTGAAAGAGGCCGGCCTTACGCATAACGATATAGTAAAGACCACTGTCCTGCTGGCTGACCTTAAGGATTTTGCAGCCATGAACGCCGTATATGCAGAGTATTTCCCGCAGGATAAGCCCGCACGTGTATGCTACCAGGTAGTGGCTCTGCCCAAGGGCGCTCTTATTGAGATTGATGCTATAGCCGGCAAGTAAGATGGCGGCGGCAGCTGATACATACCTGACCATAAAGGGTGATGCGCAGGCGCAGTTCGTAGAGCAGCGCAGCCGTTTCATATCCTTTATATGGCATGTGTCCAGTGCCGATGAGGTAAAGGACCGTATCGCGGCCCTGCAGAAAGAGTACTATGATGCACGGCACATATGCTATGCGTATATGCTTGGTGCGGAGCGTACAGACTGGCGTGCCAATGATAACGGAGAGCCCTCAGGAACGGCAGGAAAGCCCATTCTGGGGCAGATAAACAGTGCCGGACTGAGTGATGTGCTGATAGCCGTGGTGCGTTACTTCGGCGGCGTAAAGCTGGGTACATCGGGCCTTTCTGAGGCTTACCGTCTTGCGGCTGCACAGGCCATAGAGAACGCAGAGGTCGTTACCGCTTATGTGGAGCGTAACGTGACAGTGCTGTTTACGTACAATATGACAAATGTGGTCATGAAGGCTGTAAAAGACCTGGATATAAGTATCGTGAGCCAGGATTATGGCTCATTCACGACAGATGGCTGTAACCGCGCGTTTGAGTGTAAATCGGTCTTTAGGGCAAAGCTTTCCGTGGCCGATGAGTTTGAGGCAAAAATTAATGCTGTAAGTGATACACAAGCTGATAAAGAATTAATTATAACCCCAATATGATAGTAAGAAAACTGACAATGGGACTGGCCGTAGCCTTGATGGCTCTTGGGGCTCAGTCATGTGGCGGCCAGACAAGGCCCGAGAATAAGAGTGGTCACGACCTGTGGTTGGGTGACATAACCGCTCCTGTAATCTCTACGAACAAGGAGTTGCTTAAAGAGTATGACCGGGAGCTGGGTGATGAGGGATTCCGCATCAAACGCAATGATAAGGGCGTAGCAGTGATATATGCCAATACTGAGGCCGGACTTATGTACGGTACTTACCATATGAAACGTCTTGGTGAGTGCGGCAGTCTTAATCTGGACAAGGAGATAGTAGAGGTTCCGGCATTCAAATATCGTGTTCTGAACCACTGGGATAATCCCAATCTTACAGTTGAGCGCGGATATGCAGGCAAGTCTCTCTGGAAATGGGAGGAGCTGCCCGGCAAGATACGCCCCGAGTATGAGGAGTACGCACGTGCCAATGCATCGATCGGTATAAACGGAACAGTGCTCAATAACGTGAATGCCGATGCACGCATGCTCAGTCGTGAGTATCTGGAGAAGGTAAAGGTACTGGCCGATATATTCCGTCCGTATAACCTCAAGGTTTATCTGTCACTCAATTTTGCCGCACCCAAGCATCTGGCCGGTCTTAAGACCAGCGATCCTCTGGATAAGGATGTGATAAAGTGGTGGAATGAGAAGGTTGCCGAGATTTACAGCATAATCCCTGACTTTGGCGGATTCCTGGTAAAGGCAAACTCCGAGGGACAGTCCGGTCCGCAGGACTATGGCCGCACCCATGCCGATGGCGCCAATATGATTGCCGATGCATTGAAGCCTTTTGGCGGAATCGTGATGTGGAGAGCTTTTGTATATGCTCCTGAGTCACCTGACCGTGCCAAGCAGGCTGTTGAGGAGTTCAAGCCCCTGGATGGCCAGTTCCGTGACAACGTGATTATCCAGATCAAGAACGGTCCGGTTGATTTCCAGCCCCGTGAGCCGTTCAGCCCGCTGTTCGGACAGCTGGAACATACCAATGTAATGGCCGAGATGCAGATTACCCAGGAGTATCTGGGACACAGCAACCATATGGTATATCTGCATCCCATGTGGAAAGAGTGCCTGGATTCAGATACATACCAGGAAGGCGAGGGTAGTACCGTTGCTGCCGAGACTCTTGGTAAGGTACACGGCAACACTGCCATGAGCGCCATTGCCGGCGTTGCTAACATAGGTGACAGCGTGAACTGGTGCGGACACCAGATGGCACAGGCCAACTGGTACGCATTCGGACGTATGGCCTGGAATCCTGACCTCAGTTCAGAACAGATCGTAAACGAGTGGCTCAAGCAGACATTCACCACTAACAAGAAGTTCGTGGAGCCTGTTGCCAAGATGCTGCTGGCATCACGTGAGGCTTGCGTAAAGTATGAGATGCCGCTTGGCCTGCACCATACATTCAAGGGTCCGGATCATTACGGCCCGGGTCCATGGGACCGTTCTTCACGTCCTGACTGGGAGCCTGCATACTATCATAAGGCTGCTACTGACGGACTGGGATTTGACCGTACGTCAAAGACAGGAACCGATGCCGTATCACAGTACCACGAGCCGCTCAAGTCATTGTATGACAATGTGGAGACATGCCCTGAGAACCTGATCCTGTGGTTCCATCATCTGCCTTGGGACTATAAGATGAAGGATGGACACACCCTGTGGGAGGAACTCTGCTATACCTATGAGGAGGGTATCAAGGAGGCACGCGGCTTTATTGATACCTGGAAGAGCGTTGAGAAATATGTGGATCCTTACAGATACGGTCAGGTTTATGTGAAACTGGAACGTCAGGCCAAGGATGCAATCTGGTGGAGAGATGCTACCATGCTCTATTTCCAGCAGTATTCCAAGATGGAGATACCGTCTGACTGCACTGCGCCCCAGCATTCAATCGATGAGCTGCGCCGTTTCCGTCTGGGTATATCCAACTACGAGACACCTGCACTTGACAGGCTTCCGGAGTATACACTTGAATAAAACTCCGCAGACTGTACTCTTTTTGTAGGAATTATTTACATTTGCATAAAACAACGCAACTGTTTAAACTAAAATAAAAGGATTATGAAGAAATTATTGCTTATCGTAGCCGCAATTCTTTCATTCGGTGCAGCTAATGCACAGGTGGCTTATCTTGGTTATCAGAACGTATCCGGAAGGAACAAGATTGGAAGTACCACCACATTGAATGATTATAGCGGTATGTTTGCCGGTGGAGCTATGAATTTTGAGTTTTATGAGGGAGTGGCTGTTCAGCCCGGACTCGAGATTAACTTCTACACCCGCACGGAGGATAACATCAAGGACACTTCAGTAGGTCTTAAGTTGCCTGTTGATTTCAATTACGGTTTTGATGTTGCTCCCGGCCTGAAAGTGTATGGTTATGCAGGACCCTTCTTCTACCTGGGCCTTTACAGGAATCATAGTGTAGCAGGTATAGATTCTGACTGGTATGACGGCAAATGGAACCGTTTCGGATTCGGATTCGGTTTTGGTGCATGGTGCGACTGGAGAGAGACCCTGCGTTTTAAGATGGGTTTTGACCTGGGCCTGAATGACCGCAGTGAGTCCAGCCTTGACAAGTACAGAGAGAACACCTTCTCAATCTCTCTAGGCTATATCTTCTAAAAGGAATGGACTCCCCGAGTCCCGCTACAATACACAAATAGAGGTGTCCATATATGGGTACCTCTATTTTATTTTCTAAATGTGTGGAAGCTGGCATAATCCGGCCGGAGGCCGGCCCGTTTCCGTTAGGAAACTAAAAAAAGGAGGGACTCTCCTCGAGTCCCGCTTTTCGGCTCTTGAGCCGAAAGCGGGACTCGAACCCGCGACCTACGCATTACGAATGCGTTGCTCTACCAACTGAGCTATTTCGGCTTGAATCGGGCGCAAAGGTACTCTTTTTCTGCAAAACAAATCAGAATACAGACCAAAAATGATGCCCTGTAAGTCCAGTATCAAAAAAAACAGTGGATATACAGAGTTTTATCTGCGATATTTGTTCTTTTATAGTTTTTATCATATTTTTGCGTATCATTAATTAACAATCAAACTTATGAAAAAGCTTTTAGTTGTTCTTTCACTTGTTTTGGGTCTCTCTGCAGCAGCAGTAGCACAGCCCCGTGCAATCGGTGTTAGAGGTGCTTTCGGCGCTGAGATCTCTTATCAGCACAGCCTTAGCTCAAATTTCGTTGAGGCCGGTCTTGGTTTCTGGAATGGTGGTTTCGCTGTAACCGGTGTTTATGATTTCGTTCTTGCTTCACCGCAGTGGACTCCCGGTACATGGAATGTTTATGCAGGTCCCGGTGCCAGCATTGCAGCTGGTGGTGGCGTTGTAGTAGGCATCTGCGCTGAGGTTGGTCTTGAGTACATATTTGAGAGTATTCCTCTGCAGCTTTCACTTGATCTGCGTCCCAGCATTGTAACTATCAGTGAGGGAATGAGCTTCCTGTCAGGTTTCGGTCCTTCACTTGGTATCCGCTACGTATTCTGATTTAAGTAAAGCATCATAATACATGACGGACTGGTCTTATCGGGCCAGCCCGTCTTTTTTTGCCTGTACCGTAACCAACCAGTCTGATTCTTATTAACTTTGTAGGAAACTAATCTGTTATTATTCATCATTATGAGAATCAAATCCTTTGCCGTTATGGCTGTTTCAGCATTGTCTCTGCTTATGGCAGGTTGCAATGATAAGAAGCCTTCCATTAAAGTGTGCATATTCCCAGGTGACTATCCGGACCCCACCATAATGCGTGACGGAAAGGATTTCTACATGACCCATTCAAACTTTACATATTATCCCGGACTGCTTATCTGGCACTCCACGGACCTGTTGCATTGGGAACCCATAGCCCGTGCCGTGCAGGGACATGACTACTCAATCTACGCTCCTGACATGTGTAAGGTAAACGGCAAGTACTACATCTATTATCCCACCAGCAGCGGTGAGAACTTTGTAGTTACGGCCGATAAGCCCGAGGGACCCTGGAGCGATCCCGTAAAGCTTGAGGTAAGCGGAATAGATCCCGGTCACGCCATTGATGCCGACGGCAACCGCTATCTCTACACCAATGACGGTCACGTTGCACCTTTGTCACCTGACGGCCTCTCAATCACAGGCCCCAACCGCAAGGTATATGATCCTTGGCAGTACCCCGAAGAGTGGGAGACCGAGGGTATGTGGCTTGAGTCACCCAAGATTGTCAAGCGTGGTGACTGGTACTATCTGGTTAGTGCTGAGGGTGGCACAGCAGGCCCTGCAACCAGCCATATGTGCGTAGTTGCACGCAGCAAGTCCGTAACGGGACCATGGGAGAATAGCCCCTACAATCCGCTCGTGCATACATATTCTATAGATGAGAAGTGGTGGTCAAAAGGTCATGGAACCCTTATTGACGATGCTGACGGCAACTGGTACATAGTATATCACGCATACCGCAACGGATTCCACACCCTGGGTCGCAGCACCATAATTGAGAGCGTGAACTGGACCGATGACGGCTGGCCCGTGCTGGCTCAGAAGAACGGTGCCAAGTGGAAGAACGGCGGCCTTCAGGACTACGACTACCTGCGTCACTATGAGAATCCGCTCATGTGGGCCAAGTGGGAGCCCGGCTTTGACGGCGGTACCCTCATGACCACAACAGCCATAGATGAGAAGTATGAGATTACCGCCCATTTCAAGATAGGAACCCAAGGCCGCGCCGGACTATACCTATTTTATAATGAAGAGGCCAACCTAGGCGCAGTGGATTGCATCGGTCCGGATCTCTACGTCAAGATCCTGAACGACCGCAACAAGGCAACGGTATGGAAGAGCACCGACGGTCAGAACTGGACCCTCTACTACGGTGAGACAGAGGTCTCCTCATACCACCACAACTACTACAAAGGCTTCTTTGCCCTCCGTCCCGCCTACTTCCTGGACGGTGACGCACAGCTCGTATCGTTTGACTACAAACCTCTCTAAAGGGGCACAAAAGGGACTGCATTAATATTCATTATAACAATATTTAATGAGCTGATGTTGAAAACTTATTCATTTTGAGTTTTGGGATTGGAGAAAAAGCTGTACCTTTGCAGCATGTTGAGAAAAAGAGGAAATATAAATTGCTCACGAAAGCATAAGCAGACCGGTGGGGATAATGTTTCCAAAAGAAATATTTTTTAGAAGGAGGAATTGTTGTTTACAATTTCTCCTTTTTTTTACTCATTAGATTAGAGACTTAACTAATATACAAACAAGATGACAGTATCACTGATTTTGGCCGACGGCACCTGCTTCAAAGGTGAATCCTTCGGATACGAGCACCCGGTAAGCGGAGAGCTTGTGTTCAACACCGCGATGGCCGGTTATCCGGAATTGCTGACTGAGCCTGCATCACGCGGCCAGTTGATTGTAATGACCTATCCGGTCATTGGTAACTACGGTATCCAGCCCATGACTCCCGATGAGAATGGACTGCCCACAAACGCCGAGAGCGAGCACGCACAGGCACGTGCCCTGATAGTTAGCGACAAGAGTGATTTCTACAGCCACTGGAACGCCAAGGAGTCACTTGACGAGTGGATGAAACGCGAGAAGGTTGTTGGAATTGAGGGTGTTGATACCCGTGAGATAACCAAGCACATCCGCAACCACGGCAGCATGACCGCCAAGATACTGTTTGACGGAATGGCCAAGCCCGAAGAGTATGCATATACAAACATGCTCCCCGAGGTATCATGCGAGAAGCCTGTCACATATAATGAGGGTGCTTCAAAGACCATAGTACTGGTTGACTGCGGTGTAAAGGCCGGAGTAGTACGCTGCCTTATCAATGAGGATCTGACAGTTGTACGCGTACCCTGGAATTATGACTACACCAAGATGAAGTTTGACGGTCTGGTAATATCTGACGGTCCGGGCAACCCCAGTTACTGCAGTGAGGTTGTAACACGCCTGCAGAAATTCATGGCCGGTTCAGACAAACCTATCCTGGGTATAGGTATGGGATGCCTGCTGCTGGGTCTTGCCGGTGGTATGGATACATACAAGCTCAAGTTCGGTCATCACAGCCAGAACCAGCCGGTTATCCTGGTTGGCACAGACCGCTGCTACATAACCACACAGAACCACAACTATGCAATCCGTGAGGATTCTGTAGTAGGTCAGTGGAAGGTATACCTCAAGAACCTGAATGACGGTTCTGTAGAGGGAATCTACAATACCCGCAAGCCTTGGGTGGGCGTTATGTTCCACTCAGAGAGCGATCAGGTTACTACCGATGCGAGATTCATTTATGATGATTTTGTTTCAAAACTCTAACACCCTTAGGATATGGCATTGAAAAAATATAAGAAAGTGCTGCTGCTTGGATCAGGCGCACTCAAGATTGGTGAGGCAGGTGAGTTCGATTACTCCGGTTCACAGGCTCTTAAGGCCTTGAAGGAGGAGAATTGCGAGACTATTCTGATTAACCCCAATATCGCCACAGTCCAGACAAGTGAGGGTGTGGCTGACAGAGTTTATTTCTATCCTGTAACCCCGTTCTTTGTAGAGAAGGTAATTGCTAAGGAGCGTCCCGATGCAATCCTGCTGGCATTCGGCGGTCAGACTGCTCTGAACTGCGGTGTTGCCCTGGAGCAGAACGGTGTACTGGAGAAATATAAGGTAAAGGTACTTGGTACTCAGGTTAAGGCCATCATGGACACTGAGGACCGTGACCTCTTTATCAAGCGTCTGGATGAGATAGGCGTACAGACTATAAAGAGCCACGCTGTAGAGTCTATGGAGGATGCACGTGCCGCTGCACGTGAGCTGGGTTACCCGGTTATCATCCGTTCTGCATACGCTCTGGGCGGTCTGGGTTCAGGTTTCTGCGATAATGAGGAGGAACTGAACAAACTGGCCGAGAAGTCATTCTCATTCTCACCGCAGATCCTGGTTGAGAAGAGCCTCAAGGGCTGGAAGGAGATTGAGTTCGAGTGCGTGAACGATAAGAGCGGCAACTCAATCATAGTCTGCTCAATGGAGAACTTTGACCCGCTGGGCATACACACCGGTGAGAGTATCGTAGTAGCTCCTACACAGACTCTGACCAATCATGAGGTTCACAAGCTTGAGGAGCTGACCATCCGCATAGCACGTCATATCGGTATAGTAGGTGAGTGCAACATCCAGTTCGCATTCGATCCGCAGAGTGAGGAGTACCGCGTAATTGAGGTTAACGCCCGTCTGAGCCGCTCATCGGCCCTGGCATCAAAGGCAACAGGTTATCCTCTGGCATTCGTGGCTTGTAAGCTGGGTCTGGGTTACAACCTGTATGAGCTTAAGAACTCTATCACAAAGACCACAACTGACTTCTTTGAGCCCTCAGTTGACTATGTGGTCTGCAAGATACCGCGTTGGGATCTGAGCAAGTTCCACGGCGTTGACCGCGAGATCGGTTCATCAATGAAGTCTGTAGGTGAGGTTATGTCTATCGGCCGCAGCTTTGAAGAGGTTATCCAGAAGGGTATCCGTATGATCGGCCAGGGCATGCACGGATTCGTTGAGAACAAGAGCATAAAGTTTGCCGATCTGGACAAGGCACTCAAGGAACCTACCGATAAGCGTCTGTTCGCCATCAGCCAGGCTTTTGCCGAGGGTTATACCATAGACCGCATCTGGGAGCTCACCAAGATTGACAAGTGGTTCCTGAACCGTCTTAAGGGCATCTACGATGTATCAAAGCAGCTGCACAAGGTTAAGGGCATTGAGGCTCTGAGCGAGGATCTGCTGCGCAAGGCCAAGAAGATGGGATTCAGCGACTTCCAGATTTCACGTGCCATAGGTGAGGAGAAGAAGCTGGGCGCACAGGCCGGTCTGCTCTCTGTACGTAACAAGCGTAAGAGCCTGGGCATTGTTCCTTATGTAAAGCAGATCGATACACTGGGCGGTGAGTATCAGGCACAGGCCAACTACCTGTACATGACATATAACGGCTGCGCCCACGATATACCTTTCTTTGATGACAAGAAGTCAATCATAGTCATCGGTTCAGGTGCATACCGTATCGGTTCATCAGTTGAGTTTGACTGGTGCGGCGTTCAGGCTCTGAATACCGTACGTAAGGAGGGTTACCGCAATATCGTGATCAACTGCAACCCTGAGACCGTAAGTACTGACTACGATGTAACAGACCGTCTGTTCTTTGACGAGCTCTCATTTGAGCGCGTTATGGATATCATTGAGTTGGAGAATCCATACGGCGTGATTGTATCAACCGGCGGACAGATTCCTAACAACCTGGCCATGAAACTTGACGCTATGAACGTACCTATCCTGGGTACCAGCGCCAAGGACATTGATAACGCCGAGGACCGTGAGAAGTTCTCAGCCATGCTTGACCGCATCGGCGTAGACCAGCCTGAGTGGAGTGAGCTTACATCCATGAAGGAGATAGGCAAGTTCATCGAGAAGGTTGGATTCCCGGTACTGGTACGTCCCTCATACGTGCTCTCAGGTGCTGCAATGAACGTCTGCAGCAACCAGGAGGAGCTGGAGCGTTTCCTGCAGCTTGCCGCTGAGGTTTCTAAGGAGCACCCGGTTGTAGTAAGCCGATTCATTGAGAACGCCAAGGAGGTTGAGATGGATGCCGTTGCCAAGGACGGTGAGATAATTGCTTACGCTATCAGTGAGCACATTGAGTTTGCCGGCGTACACTCTGGTGACGCTACCATCCAGTTCCCGCCCCAGAAGCTCTATGTAGAGACTGTTAAGCGTATCAAGCGCATCAGCCGTCAGATTGCCAAGGAACTGCACATCAGCGGACCTTTCAACATCCAGTATCTGGCCCGTGAGAACGATATCAAGGTAATTGAGTGTAACCTGCGTGCTTCACGTTCATTCCCGTTCGTAAGCAAGGTGCTCAAGATCAACCTTATTGAGATAGCAACCAAGATCATGCTGGGCGTACCTGTAGAGGCACCTGAGAAGAGCCTGTTCGATATCGATTACGTAGGTATCAAGGCTTCACAGTTCTCATTCAACCGTTTGCAGAAGGCCGATCCTGTGCTGGGCGTAGATATGGCATCTACCGGTGAGGTAGGCTGCCTGGGTGATGACCAGCGCTACGCTATCCTGGAGTCAATGCTCTCAGTAGGATACCGTATCCCGCAGAAGAACATCCTGCTGTCAACCGGTACCGCAAAGCAGAAAGCCGCAATGCTGGATGCAGCCAAGATGCTGGTATCAAAGGGATTCAACCTGTACGCTACAGGCGGTACATCAAAGTACCTGGAGGAGAACGGTATCAAGAATACCCGCGTATACTGGCCCAGTGAAGAGGGACAGCAGCCGCAGGCTCTTGACATGCTGCACAACAAGCAGATTGACATGGTAGTCAACATACCTAAGGATCTGACTCAGCATGAGCTCACCAACGGTTACAAGATCCGTCGTGCAGCCATTGACCTGAACATCCCGCTGATTACCAACGCCCGCTTGGCTAGCTCATTCATCAATGCCTTCTGCACGGTGGATATAGATGATATACCTATCAAGAGCTGGGATAGTTTTAAGTAATAATGGGAACCGTAGCGTCACGACGGGTTCTCGCTGCTTCGCGACGCTCGGGCTTTTTTGACTTTTGTGGCCCTGCGGGCCTAAAAGTCTCGGGATGGAAACGTATCTGCGTATTAGGTACACGACATTTTTTTAGTTTGGGGCGGCGACGCCCCAAACCCGTTCCGCGGTATTCCATTTCATTTCATACCGCTCCACTCTGCCGGCCTTCCAGGCCGGGTAAAACTAAGACCTCGCTAGCTTTGCTCGCGAGGCCTTAGTTTTACTGGGTGCAGCTGGAAACCTTTATACACTTAGGTATGCCTAGCTGGAAACCTTTTTACACTTAGGTATACCTAACTGGAAACCTTTAAAATTTTAGGATAACAGCAGATTGCGCGGGTACCGTAAACCGTATAGGAGAGTCAGGATGCAGGTTTGTCAGGAATGTCTGACCGGACAGAAGATCCGTAACCTTGACGCCGTCACGGGCTTTGAGCTCCAGGTAGTCAAAGGCGTGCTGTGGGATGTTGACGGCTGTGTAGAGGGGCTGGTCGGTGAAGTTGGTGACCACAAGTATGGCATCCTTTCCGCAGGAACGCATGAATGCGTACTGGCGGTGCGGATTGAAATCGGCTGTCTGCGGATTCACATACATCAGGTCAAAGAATTTGCCGCTGCGTATGCTCTCCTCACTATTGCAGATACTGAGCAGAGTGGAGTAGAAGGCCTTGAGTTCACGCTCATCTTTAGTGAGCCTGGCATCGTCCCAACGGCCGTCATTGTAGAGGCGTGTGAGCGTATCGGGGGCCCAATAGTCAAATATGGTGGTACGGCCGTCCGGACCGCTGAATCCCTCCTGGTCCATACCCGGTTCTCCAACCTCCTGGCCGGCATAAACCATTACAGGGCAGCTGTCCATAAGGGCAGACACAATCATTGCAGGGCGGCCTTTTTGTGCGTTTCCACCGAAGAATCGGGATGCCACACGCTGCTCGTCATGGTTTTCCATGAAATGGAGCATATGCTGTCCGTTTACACCGCTCTGCTGCCAGCAGCGGGTTATGGCTGTGGCCGATTCACGTGACTCAACGATTGCACGTAGCGTATCATAGAGTCCCACCTTATCATATATGTAGTCAAATCCGCCAAAATCTATGTAATCACCGTAGGATCCGGGATTGTAGATTTCGGCAATGAACTGTATGGCGGGATGCGCCACCTTGACCTGTGCTATGGCCCAGTGCCAGAAATCAACCGGTACCATCTCGGCCATGTCACAACGGAATGCGTCAGCTCCCTTGGCTGCCCAGTAGAGCAGTATATGAAGCATCTTCTTCCAGGTATCGGGAACGGGCTTGAAACAGTGTTTGCCGCCACCTGTGTAGTCAACTCCGTAGTTGAGCTTTACAGTCTCATACCAGTCTGAGTATGTGGGGGTTGCAGTGAACTGGTCATTTCCCGTGGCTCTGGCCGGGAACTCCTTGTAGTCACCCCATGCAATCTGTCCGCCCAGCTGCTGGCCGGGCATGTAATAGAAATTGTTTGAGGGTGAGAAATGCATGCTTGTATCATCACCCTGACCCAGGTCCTTGACACCTCTGGGTTTGGCGATGGAGTGGTACTCACGGGCTACATGATTGGGAACAAAGTCCATGATGAATTTCATGCCGGCAGCATGCACGCGGTCTACCAGTGCCTGGAACTCGGCCATACGGTCCGGAACTGAAACCGCCAGGTCGGGATCTACGTCATAATAGTCGCGTATGGCATAGGGTGAACCGGCCTGTCCCTTAACGGTCTCCCGGTGAGATTCCGGTATGCCGAATGACTTGTAGCTGGTGCATGATGCGTGGGCTATGAGCCCTGTGAACCATATATGAGTAACTCCCATCGACTTGATGTTGTCAAGTACGGTGGGAGTGTAACTGTTCAGTTTGCCTGATCCGTTTGTATGGATATCGCCGCCGGGAATATTCTGTCCGCCGCTATTGCAGCAGAGGCGGGTGAATATCTGATATATGACGGCCTTTTCCATAGAACGCGTCAACCTCTGATTCTCTTGATGAGACCGGTCAGTACGGCGCCGGGACCACACTCGGTGAACTCCTCTGCGCCATCGGCAATCATATTGAGTACGCTCTGTGTCCAGCGAACCGGAGAGTTGAGCTGAGTTACCAGATTTGCCTTGATTTCATCGGGGTTTACGTGCGGTTTTGCATCTACGTTCTGGTAGATGGGGCAAACCGGAGTGTTGAACTGGGTCTCGCTGATAGCCTGTGCCAGTTCATCCTTGGCGGGAGTCATAAGAGGTGAGTGGAATGCGCCGCCTACGGTAAGGGGCAGGGCACGCTTGGCGCCGGCCTCGGTCATGAGCGGGCAAGCAGCTGCGATAGCCTCCTTGGAACCGGAGATAACTACCTGTCCGGGGCTGTTGTAGTTTGCGGGAACCACAACCATGCCTTTTGCATTCAGACCTGCGCAGATCTCCTCAATCTTGGCATCGGGCAGACCTATGATGGCAGCCATTGTACCGGGAACCTTCTCACAGCACTTCTGCATGGCGCCGGCGCGCTTGGCAACCAGCTTGAGTCCGCTCTCAAATGAGAGGGCACCGCATGCAACAAGTGCAGAGAACTCACCCAGAGAGTGGCCGGCTACCATATCGGGCTTGAAATCAGCTCCGTGTGACTTGGCTACGGCTACAGAGTGGATGAATACTGCAGGCTGTGTTATATCGGTACGGCGCAGATCCTCATCGGTGCCGTTGAACATGATGTCTGAAATCTTGAAGCCAAGAATGCTGTCGGCCTCGGCAAACAACTCTTTTGCCCAGTCAAACTGGTCATACAGGTCTTTACCCATGCCCGAGAACTGGGCACCCTGTCCGGGAAATACATATGCTTTCATACTGAAATAATTAGTTTGTCAAATATATTTTGTTATCTTCGCGCGGCCGTTTGAAAATAATTGAAATAACGGGATGCGCACTTTTTAATAACTTGTGCAAAAGTAGTCATCATTCGGTACGCCTCCGGAGTCAAGGCGCACTTTTTTTAATGACTTTACACAATTATTGTTTTTTGTGCGCGTTTATATTTAAAAATATAACTGATGTTGAACTACAATATACAGAACTACAGCCGAATCCTGCGTATGGAGCATTCTGACGCGATGGGAGCATTCCAGCTTGGACTGAAACGTCTGTTTGACATAGTCTTTTCAGTCATAGGTCTGATTGTGCTGTCTCCTATAATGCTTGTTTTTGCGATTATCCTTTTTTATGACCACGGACCTGTAATTTTCAGGCAGGAGAGAGTGGGTTATAAAGGTAAGCCGTTCACGATATACAAGTTCAGGACCATGCGTACCGATGCCGAGAAGGACGGAATACCGCGTTTGGAGAATGAACGTAACAAATACCTGACTCCCTTTGGCAGTTTTATGCGTGCACATCATCTGGATGAACTGCCTCAGCTGTGGAATGTATTGAAAGGAGATATGTCATTTGTGGGACCGCGTCCGGAACGTCAGTATTTCATAGACCAGATAAACCGTGAGACTGATGATTACCGTTACATCTATATGATGCGTCCCGGAATCACATCCTATGCGACTATTTACAACGGATATACAGATACTATGGACAAGATGCTCAAGCGCCTTGAGTATGACCTGGATTATCTGGACAACCGTAATATCTTTACAGACCTGGGAATCATCGTCAAGACCGTATTCTCTGTATTCTGTGGCAAGAAATTCTGATACCCGCAGCTGCAGGTTTCAGGATTGTTTGCTCCCTTTTTTAGCTAACCGGTTATTAAGCATATCAAAACAAACAACTGATGAAACGTAGATTCGTTATCATTATGTGCCTGGCTCTTTTCTCAACCATGGTACAGGCACAGTCAAGTATGACAGACAACCAGATTGTTGATTTTGTCATTGAACAGAATTCAAAAGGTGTATCACGCCAACAGATAGTAACCCAACTCATGCAGCGTGGTGTTACTATGGATCAGATTCAGCGTATCCGTGACAAATACCAGAAACAGATGAATAAGGATGTACTGGGTGCACAGGATATCACTGCCGGCTCACAGGCTTCCAAGAACCGTCTGAGGGAGTCAAACGCCCAGAAACGTGAGCAGCAGGTTGCACGTGACCGCGCCAATGCATCCCAGTTCAGGGTAAAGGATACAAAACCGGCCAACCAGGTTCAGCGTCATACATATGACTGGGACGATCCTGATTTCATGGAGATGGATGATGCATTGGATTTCATGATGCCTGATTCACTCAAGTACTACACATATGAGGAGGAGACCAAGGTAAAGATATTCGGTCATGACCTGTTCAACAACAAGAACCTCACTTTTGAGAGTTCCATGAACCTGGCCACTCCGCAGAACTATATCCTCGGTGCCGGCGATGACGTAAATATTGATATCTGGGGCGCATCACAGGACAGTTTTACCGAGACCATTTCACCTGATGGTACCATTACTATAGAAGGTATAGGTGTATTGCAGTTGGGCGGTCTGTCTGTAAGTCAGGCAAAGGAGAAGGTTAAGCGCCTGCTGGAATCACGTTATCAGGAGTCTGAGATTGACCTTACGCTTGGTCAGACCCGCTCCATCACAATCAGCATAATCGGTGAGGTTGAGATGCCCGGTACATATACAATGTCAGCTTTTGCTACCGTATACAATGCCCTCTACATGGCAGGTGGCCCTAATGATATAGGTACATTGCGTAATGTAAGGGTTTACAGGGACGGCAAGCTGATGTCAACCGTCGATGTCTACGATTTTCTGCTCAACGGCATACTGACAGGTGATATACGCCTGCAGGATAATGACGTTATTACTGTTGGACCGTATGAAACTCTGGTAAATGTTACCGGTAAGATTAAACGCCCCATGTTCTATGAGATGAAAGAGGGTGAGAATCTTGGAAATCTGTTGAGTTATTCAGGCGGTTTTACCGGAGATGCGTATACCAAAGCGGTACGTATTAACCGTAAAGCCGGAGAGATGTATTCCGTATTCAATGTATCCGAGGCTGATTTCGGCTCATTCCGACTGATGGATCAGGACTCTATCAGCGTGGATTCTACACTGAACCGTTACAGCAATATGGTAGAACTCAAGGGTGCCGTATTCCGTCCCGGAATGTATCAGGTAGGAGAGGGTATCAAAACCGTCAAGAACCTTATTGAGGCTGCCGATGGCCTTACCGAGGGTGCCATTGCCCAGCATGCTGTCATGCACCGCATGAAAGTGGACAGGAGCCTTGAGGTTCTTAGCGTTGACATCCGCGGTATCCTGGAGGGAACAGCTCCCGATGTGGAACTCCGTAACGAGGATGTTCTCTATGTGGCAGACAAGAAGATCCGTGATGACCAGAAAACGGTTACTATACATGGTGAGGTTATGTACCCCGGTATTTATGTCTATGCAGAGAACGAGACCGTTGAGGACCTTATCCTGCAGGCCGGTGGTTTTACCGAGGCTGCATCATTGGCAAAGGTTGATGTGGCCCGCCGTGTTATCGATCCCAATGCAACCGAGGCTACTGATAATATTGCCGAGACATTCAGTTTCAGCATCACTCCTGATTTCAGCATAAGTGATCAGCCGGACTTTACGCTTAGTCCCTTTGATGAGGTGTATGTTCGTCGCAGTCCTAATTATGTTGAACAGCAGAACGTTACCATTGAGGGTGAAGTCCAGTTTGCCGGAAACTATACTCTGTCTAGCAAAGGACAGCGTCTGAGTGAGATCATTGCGCAGGCCGGCGGACTGACCGACCGTGCATATGCCGAGGGCACCAAACTGCTCAGGCAGATGACACAGGAAGAGCGTGAGATGATTGAGTCAATGCTGCGTGCCGCACAGCGCAATTCCGGTAATGACTCTATTGATGTCCGTAAGCTGGTGACCAATACCAGCTATCCTGTAGGTATTGAGCTTGACAAGGCTCTCAAGAAACCTGGTAGTGACGATGACCCCATCCTGCGTGAAGGTGACCGTATCGTGGTCCCGCGCTATGACGGTTCTGTAAAGATCAACGGTGAGGTGCTCTATCCCAATACCGTATACTATAAAGAGGGTAAGAATACCAACTATTATATCAACCAGGCCGGTGGTGCCACGGCAACAGGAAAGAAATCAAGGGCCTTCATTATCTATATGAACGGTATGGTTGCCAAGGCAGACCGTCAGCACAAGCCTATGCCCGGCTGCCAGATCGTGGTTCCTACCAAGTCGCGCCGTCGTGGCATGTCACTACCTGAGATCCTGAGTATCGGTACAAGTACCGCTTCAATTGCGACAATGATTGCAACCATTGCCAGCTTGTCTAAATAATTTGGATTATGGAAGAGAATAAGCAAGAGCTGAGAGTCATAGATATCAATGATATCATAAAGAAACTGTGGGCCGGAAAGATTCTGTACTTCAAGGTACTTCCCGTAGTCTTTGTTTTGGCTTGCATCTTTATCCTGGGTTTCCCGCGTACCTATTCCACAAGTATCAGGCTGGCTCCTGAAATGGGAGGCTCTTCCATGGGCGGTACTTTGGGCTCATTGGCATCATCTTTCGGTATAGATCTGGAGAGTATGCAGACCAGTGATGCCATTACTCCTCTCCTGTATCCGGACCTGATAGATGACAATGGTTTTATAGGAGGTATCTTCAAGATTCATGTAACGAGCAAGGATGGGTCAATTGACACGGACTACTATGATTATCTTGTAAAGAACCAGAAATCCATTATATGGCTTAAACCGTATAATTGGGTAAAGAACCAGATAAAGAAACTCAAGAAAAGAGGTCAGGATTCCGGCAACGGCGAGTTCAATCCGTACAGCATGACAAGACTGGAGGATGAGATAGCTATTCGTGCAAGGAGTAATATCAAGATTGATTTTGACAAGAAGACTGCTGTCATCAATATTGAAGTCAAGGATCAGGACGCACTGATATGCAAGACCATTGGTGACTCCGTTATGAATCACCTGCAGAGATTCATTACAGACTATCGTACCAGCAAAGCCCGTAATGACTATGAGTATTACTCTGCACTGACCGATCAGGCCAGGAAGGAGTATGAGGCTGCTGTTGCTGAGTACTCAAAAATGGCCGATGCAAACTCCAGGGTGGCACTTAAGAGCGTTCAGATGAAGCTGGAGGCCTATGAGAATGACATTGACATCAAACTGAATGCCTATACTACCGTAAATGCCCAGATGGTTGCAGCCAAAGCCAAGATACAGGAACGTACACCGGCCTTTACGGTAATCAAGGGAGCCAGTGTTCCGGTTAAGCCTTCAAAACCTAAAAGAATGGTATTCGTAGCCCTTATGTTGATACTGGGATTCTGCTTCACATCGCTCTACATTCTGTCTGAGAAATGACGTATACCTTCATATTACTGCTTTTTTCTGTAGTTGTCCTGATATATTTGGAAGATTATCTGGGAAGCTATAAGAAGGCTGTATATGGAGTTCTCTGCATAATCCTGATCCTGTTTTGCGGATTAAGACCCATTGGCGTGGATCCGGATTCGGAGGCATATGAAGAGGTATTCCTGGGCAAGGGATACAGTGCCAATATGCTCATTGAGCACTCTTTCCAGCTCATTTCACAGTTTATCAGGAACTTTACGGACGATATCCATGTGCTGTTCCTTTTTTATGCCGCCCTGGGAATAGGTCTCAAGTTTTATGCCTTACGTAAGCTCACCCCCTTGTATTTCCTCCCGATGGTCATCTACCTGGGCAATTATTATGTCCTGCATGATTTCATCCAGATAAGGGCGGGAGTTTCATCGGCCATGTTGCTGATTGCAATAAAGCCACTGACTGAGGGAAACCGGAAGAAGGCCTTTCTCTGTTTCCTGATAGCAGCTGTATTCCACTACTCGTCACTTGCGTTCCTGCCGATTCTCTTTTTCAGGAATGACATATCCAAACTGTGGAAATACATTCTTATAGGAATAGCTCCGGTTGGAGTGGTGTTGTTCCTGCTTCACCTGGATTTCTTCTCGGCAATACCGATTCCTTATATCAAGGATAAGATTGAGATCTATAAGTCATTGACAGAAACCGGAGTATTTGAAGAACTGTCATTAAAAAGTCCGTTCATCTGGATCCAGTACTGCGTGATATTATACTCTCTCTATTTCTTTGATACGATACACCCGGAATGTCCGTCATTGCCCCTGTTGCTTAAGATAACGGCATATTCCATGGCGTGCTTCTTTGCCTTCTCATCCATCTCCGTGGTGGCAGCACGACTGCATGAACTGCTTGGAATCGTAGAGCTGGTACTGTTCCCATGTGTGTTCTACACATTACGTCCCGGTTATTACGGAAGGGCTGCGGTATGCGTTATAGGAGTCATAGAATTCATATACACATTGTTCCTCTGGGAACTGCTGGACTTTAAGATGGCGTGACAGATATGGAACCTTTCAACGGAAACAAACGGACTTCACTCCTGCAGAAGAACATCCTGGCATCATTTGCCATCAAGGGATGGTCATCTGTGGTGGTCCTGCTTATGGTTCCTCTCACCCTTAAGTGTCTGGGCAATTATCAGAACGGAGTATGGCTGACAATAAGCAGCATGCTGTTATGGATTGACCAGATGGATATCGGTCTGGGTAACGGATTGCGTAACAGGTTGTCCATATATATGGCACATGGTGATACCGGGCATGCCCGTTCACTCATATCATCCACATTTGCCATGCTGACCTATATCATTGTCCCGGCCATGATCATATTGATCGCTCTGGTCTGGCTTTGCAATACCTACAGCCTGTTCAACGTTGACCCGTCAATCATCAATAACCTTGATGAGGTGCTTACCGTGACAGTCATTCTGGTGTGCAGCACGTTCATATTCAAACTGATAGGAAACTTCTACATGGGCATGCAGCTGCCTGCCGTAAGCAATATGCTCATTGCTGCAGGACAGACTTTGGCATATGTTGGTACATACATTCTCTACATAAACGGCAGTCACTCCCTGCTGCATATAGCTGTAGTGAATACCGCTGCGCCCCTGGTAACCTATCTCATAGCTTATCCTGTCACATTCAGGTTAAAATACCCTCAGCTCAGGCCATCGGTCAAACTGATAAACCTGCAGGAAGCTAAGGAGGTAATGACATTGGGACTCCGTTTCTTTGCGATACAGATATCAAGCGTTGTCCTGTTCATGACATCGAATCTGCTTATCTCTAAACTGTTCGATCCGGCAATGGTTACGCCATACGGTATTGCATACCGCTATTTCAGCATTCCTCTGGTGGCGTTTACCGTAATATGCATGCCATTCTGGAATGCCACTACCGATGCATATGAACGGAATGATATAGAGTGGATACGCCGTGCCACAAAGAAACTGCGGTTCATGACAATTGGCATCCTTCTGGGCATGATCCTGATGGTGGCGGTGTCAGGATTCGTTTATAGGATATGGATAGGGCCGGAATCGGATGTTAGCCTGAGTATGACCATAGGCATGGCCGTATATATCTTTATCCTGATTTACAGCATGCGCTACAGCTATTTCATAAACGGCATAGGCAAACTCAGAGTCCAGCTCATCTTTACTGTTGGCGCCGCTATAGTATTCATACCTGCGGCGTATGCGGTAGTAAAGTGGACAAATGACATAATATGGTTTATAGGTGTGATGTGTCTGGTAAATTTCCCCGGCCTGATAGCCAACCGCATTCAGTTCAACAAACTTATTAACGGTAAGGCAACGGGTATCTGGAACAAATAGGCACGGCATTCCGGCAGAGAATAAAATGAAAGCGAAAATGGACGTATCGGTAATAATAGTCAACTACAATACACTGCATGTGTTGCTTCCGTGCATAGAGAGCATCATAGAGCAGACTCATGGCATCTCTTATGAGATCATTGTGGTTGACAACGGCTCAACCGATGGCTCCGTTGAGGCACTGCAGAATGACGGGCGCATACGTTTCATGTCGGCCGGCTCCAATCTGGGATTCGGAAAGGCCAATAACCTGGGACTGACCGTAGCCCGTGGAGAGTACATACTGTTCCTGAACTCAGATACCATCTTAAGGAACAATGCCGTTGGCATGATGCTTGATTTTGCACGTCAGTACAAGGGCAGGTTAGGGGCGTTGGGCTCTGTCCTTAAGGACCGTCAGGGGGAAAGAATCCACTCGTACGGTAAGTTCCCGCGCATGAGGGATGATTTCAGGCTGTTCCTGTGGGTCCCGATACTAAAGGGGCTGCACCTGTACCGACAGCCTGCCACTGTCTATCCTGAGCAGTGGATGACGGTTGATTACGTAACCGGTGCCGACCTTCTTGTGAGCCGCAGTGTACTTGATGAGTGCGGCGCATTCAATCCGGCATTCTTTATGTATTATGAGGAGTCAGAGATGGAACACCGTTTTCATCTGAAAGGCTACGACAATGTACTGATGAACGGCCCCTACATCATTCATCTGGAGGGTGAGGGTGGTAAGGACGGACGCAGTTCCAGGTTCCTGAGGGATAATATCAGGCAGCAAGAGAGCCTATATATCTATTACAAACTTACGGAACCGCGAATTAAATATTATCTTTATCGGATAATACATCCGGTATTGAGACAGACGGTCTGGTTTAACCCCAACGTCTCACTGAGTGACAAGTGGCAGGTGGTCAAGAAGCTGTTTGTTTCAATCAAGATCTGACGTTATGAACATTCTGGTAGACGGTCGTATATGGTCACTTTACTCAGCCGGTGTGGGTACATTCTTTACCGGCGCCATCATGGAGTGGGCTCAGCAAAGGGCCGACGACACCTTCTACATAATAGTTCCAAGAGGAATTGACGCCCGATATGAGCTGTCTGACATGCCCGCCAACATAAAATTGCTGGATTACACGGGCCGTTTCCCTAAGTTCCTGCCTAACATCATCTTACTGCAGCTGACGGTGCCGCGACTATGCCGCATGCTGGATATAGGCCTATACTATTCGCCCCTTCCTTACATGCCGCTCATGGTACCGTCAAGGGTTAAGACTCTGGTTACGGTTCATGACGTGGTCAACATAGAGATGGCTCAAACAATGTCATGGACCAACAGGATGGCAAATGCATTCGCTTTCGGCAGGTCTGTGCGTAGAGCCGGTTATTTGTGGACCAATACGGAGTATACACGCTCCAAGGTTGAGGAGTATTATCCCAGGCGCAGGGCGGAGGAGATTTTTGTAGGGGGCGCGGTTGACCGTAAGCTTTTCTACCCAAGGAACCTGTCAGATGATGCAGTAAGTGAACTCAAGGCCCGACATGGGATAAAGGACAGATTCATACTGTTTGTGGGATCACTTGAACCCCGCAAGAATCTGCAGTTCCTGCTCCGTATCATTCCGGACCTGTACCTTGAGCATGGGATCCAACTGGTGGTGGTTGGTGCCAAGAGATGGAAAGAATCGGGTCTGAGTAGCGTCATAGAGGCTCCGGAGTTTCCCAGGGAGAGTACCGTATTCTGCGGTTTTTTAAGCAATGAGGAACTGGCAGCCCTATACAGTACTGCAGACTGTTTTGTATCGGCAGCACTCATGGAAGGCTTTGGAATGCCCCAACTGGAGGCTATGCTTTGCGGCTGCCCGGTGGTTACTGCCAACAACACCGCAATGGCCGAGGTGGCAAGCGGTATAGACGCCGCATTCCCGGTTGACGGATATGAGCCCGATGTATGGAAACAGACCATCCTGAGGGTTATAAATGAGAGACCTAAGGTCAATCCCGTTCAACTCCTGCAATATGACTGGAAGTTGATTGTCAACAGATTGCTAACCGTAATTTAAGAATGATGCTATATATCAACGGCAGATTCCTGACACAGCCCATGACCGGCGTTGAGCGCTATGCATACAGTATCTGCATGGCACTGACCGAGTTGCATCAGCCTTTTGTACTGGTATGCCCCAAGGCTCCCGTTCTCGAGGGTTATGATGTGAGCGGTTTTACCATCGTACGGTTTGGCCCCGGCAATTCCCATTTCTGGGAGCAGTGCGTCTTTCCGTGGTTCTTTGTGGGCAAGAAAGACTATATGGTGCTGAGCCTGACGGGCCTGGGTTCCATATTGATCAGGAATAAGATAATGACCATACATGACCTGTCGTTCCTAAGGGACCCGTCATGGTTCTCACGCCGTTATTACTGGTTCTATAGGATAATGACACCGCTGGCAGTCCGCACATCAAGGCATATACTTACGGTCAGCGAGTTCTCAAAGGGAGAGATAAGGCATTTCTATCCGTTCCTTAGTGATGACAGGATAAGCGTGGTATACAATGCCATAAAGGAGAATGTCTTTGAGTCAAGAGAGGATGTGCCGGCACCATCGGAGCGCTTTGTACTTACCGTGTCATCAATAGACCCGCGTAAGAACTTTAAACGCCTGCTTGAGGCATATAAGGGCATTGAAGGGGTGAAACTCTATATCGTGGGCAATTATAACCCCATTTTCCAGAAACAGGAGGGTTTGTCAGACCAAAGGCCCGATGTCAGGTTCCTGGGTAGGGCGACCGACCAGGAGCTGCTCAGACTCTACAATCAGGCCGAGTGTTTTGTATTCCCGTCTCTTTATGAAGGGTTCGGACTGCCTCCTGTTGAGGCTATGGCATGCGGATGTCCTGTGCTGGCATCGGACATCCCGGTATTGAGGGAGGTGTGCGCAGATGCTGCAACCTATTTCAATCCTTTGGATACGGACGATATCCGTAAAACCATAATTCAACAGCTGTCGGCCGATGATTCTGCCATTAACGCACAGAGAGAGAGGGGGTTCCGCAATATCGGCCGTTTCTCATGGAAGAGGTCGGCATCGGTCATCATGAAAATTGTTGAACGCAGCCTCATAATAACACGCCACAGGCACAACAAATGAGCCATCGGCACGTTTTATATCAAACGGATCCTATATGAAAAAAACGCTGCTCCATATCACCAAATGTTACTATCCGGAAGAGGGTGGCATTGAGACCGTTACCAAGTACCTGGTTGACGGGATGGAGTCATACAACAGTTATGTAGTTTGTTTCAGTCATGACGGTGAGACCTACGTAGATACTGTTGACGGAGTCAGGGTTTACCGTATAGCACCGTCATTGAGAATATCAAGTCAGGACATTGCATTCTCTTATTACGGCCATCTCAAGAGGATTCTAGACGAGATCAAGCCTGACATTATCATGCTGCATTGTCCTAATCCGTTCCTTTATCCCATAACAGTAAGGCTTAAGCCCAAGAATACCAAACTTGTGGTTCTGTGGCACTCTGATATACTGGGTAAGGGTTTGCTGTATCATCTGGTTGCCCGGTCTGAGGACCGGATTCTAAGAGAGGCTGACCAGATCATTACTACAAGTCCCAATTACATCCACCCCAGCAGTCCCGTTTACAAGTACAGGGATAAGATCAAGGTGGCTCCAAACGGTTTCATTGACACGGACCTTGTCCTGAGGCCGGGTGACAGTGAGAGGATTGAGGCTATACGCAGCAAGTACGGTAACCGCAAGATCGTTTTGTTTGTGGGCCGTCATGTTCCTTATAAGGGTCTGAACTATCTTGTAGAGGCTGAGCGATATATCAAATCAGATTGCGTCATACTGATAGGCGGACGCGGTCCGGAGACTGCAAGACTGGGTAAGATGACCAGTTCAGACCGTATTAAGTTTTTGGGTAAACTGCCGCTCTCAGACCTTAGATGTTATTATCATGCCGCCGATATATTCGGTTTTACATCATGCAGTAAACAGGAGGCGTTCGGCATTGCATTGGCCGAGGCCATGTATTGCGGGTGTGTCCCGGTGACATTCACCATAGAAGGATCTGGAGTGAACTGGGTTTCATTGAAAGGAGAGACCGGCGAGGAAGTGCCTTTAGGCGATGCAAAGGGTTACGCTGCAGCGATTGACAAAGTGCTTGGGGATGAGGAACTGTATGAACGGTATTCTCAGGCAGGAAAGCAGCGTGTAACCGATATGTTTACATGTGAGCGGGCCGTAAAGGAGATGGAAACCATCCTGGACCAGCTTTAAGTATGTCATTTATTCCGCAATGCGGGATTTCCAGTAGTTACCCCTTATTATCCACTCTGACAGTTCCTGGGTTCTCTCAGAAACGGAGTTCTTATAATCCCTGGTATAAAGTGTATGACCCAGACCTCTCCAGTCTGTCTCAATGCCATACAGGTCCAACAACGTCGTATAGATGTCAAGCTGGTTGCACGGTCCGGTCCAGCTGTTTGTGCTGTCCATACCTCCATTTATGATATAGAGCGGCAGTTCATCACTTATCTGTCCCTCTTTCATGTTCAGGTGTACGGGGTGGGCCTGATGATCGGCCGTAATTACAATCAGGCTGTTGTCATACAGTCCGGTCCTTTTCAGTTCATCAATATATTTCTGCAGCTGCATGTCAAAATAGTGACAGTCAACCAGATAGTTCAGGTATTCATTTGACAGGCCGTCATCAGTGAGTGTAAAGCCATGGTCTACGCCCCTCTTGTACGGGTTATGCATGGACATGGTTAGTATCAGTGAGAAGAACGGACTGTCCGTCTCCCTGTCAGCTTTTGACGCCATGGTGAATATCTGCCCGTCTTCCAGGTCCTTGTTGCCCTCCAGCACGCCGTCCCAGTCAAACTTGGAGTAGGTGGTGTCTATGCCGTAAAGCCTGTTCATGGCATCCTGCTCCCAGAATGTGGGTGATGTGGGGACTACTATACGGGACTGCTTTATCAGCCCCTCTCTCTTAAGCAGTGCGGGCAGGCCGCATACGGTCTTGTCCTTTACGATATTGACGGTTATCTCGGACTTTAAGGGCAGTAATCCTGCCATGTATATGAACTGGCCGTCGGATGATTCGCCTATGTGGATGTTTGGGCGTACATGCCCGTTGTAATAGACATTACTGTCTCTCTTAAGGCTGTTAAGGAACGGGGTAATCTCCTTTCCGTCAACTATGAGGTCCGATGTCTGGGACAGGTATGACTCTACGATAATGAATATCAGATTGCTCTTGTCCGTGAGCGCACTGTCACAGGACATCCTCTCTGAATGGTTCAGGAACTCATTCTCTATCGCGTCAATCCGGCTGCTGTCAAGTTCCATGTCTTTCTGCAGGAAGTCATCATGACAAACCAGTGCTCTCCTTATGAAACCGCCGCGAAACAGCATGTTATTAGGCGCCTGGGTGTATTGCAGCCTTATGGGCGAGAATCTTATGAATGATGTCTTTAATGAGTGGTCATGAACGACTCCAAGGAACAGGATGAATGACGCCACAGCCAATAGAATCAGTGCCCACAGGGCGCCTAGAGTTGCGGCGACACCCTTTTTCATGTCCCTCTTACTGAATGTGCTATATAACAGACAGTAAACAGCTGCCCACAAGATGTAGAAAAGGTCTGCCGGACGGAATCCGGTGCCGATGCTCTGCAAAACGTCGGCATCATTCAGGTTACCTATCTGCAGGATGGCCAGATTGGGCAGATAATGTCCAAAGAAACGGGAATAGAGTATGTTACCTATAGAGAGCAGCATGGATAGGGAGAATGCCACAGACAGGGCGCCTCTTACATTTCCCCATGTAAAGAGCAGTCCCAGCAGGAACAGCACCGTCACATCTATGAAACAGGAGAATACATTGCTTAAGAGCGAATCAATGTTGAAAGAATATTCAAATTCAACAGTCAACGCCATCTGCCAGTGCATGAACAGCAGACAGAGTACTGACATGAGGAACAGCAGGATGAACTCCGTATTTATGAACCTGAATAGCTTGCTGTGCATACCTTAGCCTTGTTTCTGTATGCGAATATAGTGCTTTTTTTTTGAACCATTCTTTAACATATGCCCCAATAACCCTATATTTGTAGTGTGAATTATCTATATCAACAATTTCAATAAATCAAATGAAGAAAGTATTGTTTTCAGCAGCTCTGGCTATCGTTTCAGTAGTAGCCGGTGCACAGGAGCCTGACTTCCGTATGCCTATGGGCGGCGGTTTTGGCGGTTTTGGTGGTTTTGGCGGCTTTGGCGGCGGCCAGCAGACCAATGTTAAGTTTGACGAGTATGTAGCAGCCCCCGCAGGCTTTGACCAGGAGCGTGCAGGTATCAAAAAGGGTACAGTTAAGCTTATTGAGTATCAGTCAGAGTCAGTAGGCACAACCCGTAAGGCTAACGTATACCTTCCTGCAAGCTATGACGGCAAGAAGAAGTTCAGCGTTCTCTATCTGCTCCACGGTATCGGTGGTGACGAGTGGGAATGGATGAATGACGGTGGTGTACCCAACATCATCATGGATAACCTCTATGCTGACGGCAAGGTAGCCGATATGATCGTTGTTATGCCTAACGGCCGTGCTGCCCAGAATGACTCACGTGAGGGTGGTATGGGTTCTGCAGCTGCTTTCGGTGAGTTTGACAAGGACCTCATCGGCAGCCTTATCCCTTACATCGAGAAGAACTTCAGCGTATATACTGACAAGGATCACCGTGCTATCGCCGGCCTTTCAATGGGTGGCGGCCAGTCTCTGAACTTTGGTCTTGGCAATATGGACAAGTTCGCTTATGTAGGCGGTTTCTCATCAGCTCCTAATACAGCCCGTGCTGCTCAGCTCATTCCTGATGTTGAGAAGGTTAAGAAGGAGAACAAGCTCCTCTGGATGGTATGCGGTGGCGCTGACGGTCTGATCGGTAACAGCACACAGCTCAAGGCTTTCTGCGACGAGAACGGAATCCCCTGCACTCTGATCAACTATCCTGATGAGGGTCACAACTTCACAGTTTGGAAGTACGGTCTCTACAACTTCGCTCAGCTGATTTTCAAATAAATCATCTCTGAATTTTTGTATTAAACTGTCGCGGGTACTATATTTGTATCCGCGACAGTTATTTTATTAAGGACTACTAACTGATGAGACGATACGTTGCCATACTTCTATTTGTTGCCGGTTCTGCACTGTCATCGGCCCAGACTACGCTGTTTTCATCGTTCAAGAACACTCTGAATGAAAAATCGCTGCCTGTTGTCAACCTTAGTTCGGGCACAGTTTACAAATACAAATACGTTCAGGGTAACATTGAGATAGTCTATTATGAAAACGGGAATCTGGTAGACAACACATATGACTGTATGCTACGATACAGGGGCGGCAACTCCACAAAATACACAAAGAGATCATATGCCGTAAAGTTGGTTGACGAGAATGGTGAGGACCTGGATGTGAACCTGTTGGGAATCAGGGAGGAGAATAACTGGATCCTGGATGCCATGGCAGTGGACAGGATAAGGATGCGTAACAGGGTATGCTTTGACATATGGAACCAGATTAGCTTTACGCCTTACAGGACTGATTTCAATAACAGGAATGGTACCAAAGGAGAGTTTGTTGAGGTTTTCCTGAACGGGAAATACCACGGGATTTATTGCCTATCGGACAAGATTGACCGAAAACTTTTGGGACTGAAGAAGATTAAGAACGATGATGACGGCGGGCAGACTGTACGTGGACTCCTGTATAAGGGAAAGGACTGGAAAAACAAAAGTATATACCTAAAAGACTACGTATCATGGAAATATGATACAGTGATATGGAACTCCTGGGAGCTGTCATATCCGGATGATTTCCCGTCAAAAGATACCTGGCAGCCGATGATGGACCTGATTGATTTCTGCAATTCATCTCCTGATGAGTTCACTGATCATATCAATGAGTGGTTCTACATTGATAATCTGGTAGATTTAGTAGTATTTGTTTGGGCTCTGAATGTAGGAGACAATGTCTATAAGAATACATTCCTTTCAACTGTGGATATAACCAAGGGACACCGTTATCTGGTTTCTCCATGGGATATGGATATGTCGCTGTATTCAAAATGGGACGGTACATATTATGATAAGATGGCAGCTCTGGGACGTTTTGACACTATCGCTCCTTTCAATAAGCTTATTGAGTATAACATTGAGGGGTTCAAAGACAAGGTCAAGGAGAGATGGATGGAGCTGTATGATGACGTTTTCCTGCCGGACAATGTTTTCTCTTTGCTTGATTATTATGCTCAGCGTTTCATTGAGTCCGGAGCATGGAAGAGGGAGTCCAGCCGATGGTATGCTCCCGTTCCACTTAAACAGGACCTGATGGAGGAACTGGATCTGGTAAAGGATTGGTATAACAGAAACTATAATTATCTGTGTGAACAGCTTATGACGGGCTCATCGGTAGGTACTCCATTCAAGAGACCTGAGACGCCTGTCTCAGTATACACCATTGACGGTATCAGGATAGATGATCCCGATATCAGTCCTGACCTTAAGCCCGGTACCTATCTGATTGACGGCAAGATACGGGTAGTGCGTTAAGGGACACAGATGGAAGGTTCAGCCGGATGAATTCAGTCGTCCGCTTTGTGTCCTTACATCCTGAGCATCTTAAGGAAATCCCGCTCCGTGCGGACCGTAGCCTCCTCCTTACCCTTTACAGTCTGGGTCTCGGGGAACAGCAGCATGGTTGAGAAATCAGTTTCAGCCATGTGGATACGCTCATAGAGGTGACGGAATGAACGGCCGGCATGGCTCTCGCTGTCACGCGGGCTCACAATGATAAGCAGATGATCCTGATTGAGGCTGCGCATTACCCAGTGCATATCGGCGGTTTCACTCACCTCATTGTAAGTGACACGTCCGCTTGAGAAATTGAGTCCAGTGCCCCGTACGGCCGATATAGGCTGCTCCTTGCCGTAGAATACCGTAGCGCAGCCTATTGACATTGTGATGCGGTAGATAACCTCCATGCAGTGCTCAAAGGCATCGTCCTGTAGCACAGGTCCGGGAACCAGCACAACTATACGGCGTATGGTGTTGATGGGCGTGACAAAACGCTGCATCACAATCTGTCCGTGATACCCGTCATTGAGCGGGCTGATGATATTCTCAAGATAGGGCAGGTTGATGCTGTGACGCAGCGGCAGTCCCATCAGCAGGCTGTTGGTCTCAAACTCATTTGATGCATGGAGTATGCTGTCAATGATGTTGTTTCCAAGACGGTTGTGGGTCACGAACGGGATATCGGCCGATGCCGCAATCTCCTGTGCCTCCTGAAGCCTGCCTTTACCGTCCTGCATATACTTGGGTGCGTGCTCACCGTTTACGGTCACATAGAGTCCCACCATGTCGCGGTCTCCACGCTGATAAAGAGTCATGGCGGTATCCATGATTGCCCTGAGTGTGTTGGATCCGGTGAGCATTACCAGCAGGCGGTTGTCATGCTGCTCATCGGCCTGTTCATTCTGGTGCAGCTGGAATGAGGCGCTCTCTGTTATGATGTTGCTGAATATGCATGAGAAGAGCACAATAAGGACTGTGGTACTGAGAGTTGTGTTGTCCATCAATCCGCCTGCAAATGCCCCCATAGCTATTGCCAGGGCTCCTGCGGCATGTGATTCGCTTAGTCCGAATATGATACGTCGGTCATCGGGCGTAAACCCATTCGCTTTCTGCGCGAACAGCGCGGCAAGCCATTTTCCGGCCGTTCCTACTGTAAACAACACGCCGAATGCAGCCAAGAACATCCAGTTGCCGGACATGCCTGAAAGGTCTATCATAAGGCCGGTTCCAAGCAGGAACAAGGGCACGAACAGAGTGTTGCCTACAAAGTCCAGGCGGTTCATCAGGGGTGATGATTTGGGGATGTACCGGTTAAGTACGATACCTGCCAGGAACGCACCCACAATTGAGTCCAGACCTATAACCTGAGCCACGCCGCAACTGAATGCCAGCAGTATCATTACGAACAGGAAATGAGAGAAACTGTTGGTGACGCGGCCAAAGAAGTCGCGCGCCATGCGGGGGTATACAAGTATGATTCCCGTAATGTAGAGGGCAATCTTGAGTGCAAACCAGAACGGATTGAAATCACTGTTGCCGTGTGTGGACATCATCACCGCATATACTATCAGTGCCAGCAGGATAGCCACCAGCGCTCCTGATACCGATATTGTGACGCTCTGACGCCTGCCCAGTCCGTATCGGCTTATGATAGGATAGGATATAAGGGTATGCGATCCCATGATGCAGGCCAGAATGGCCGCGGTGTGTACGTTGAGCTTAAGCAGCCAGATGCATGAGAAATAGCAGAGAACCCATGGCAGGGCAAATGTGATGACACCGAACGTGATACCCCAGACCCTGTTGCGTTTCATCTCCTCCAGGTCTATGTCCAGGCCGGCAAAAAACATTATGAACAACAGTCCCATCCGGCTGAAAAAGCTTATCTCCGGGGTGATATGCAGGATATTTAGCAGTCCGGGGCCTATCAGGGTGCCGGTGATGATAAGTCCTGCAATCTGCGGGAACCTGAGCCTCTTGCACAGTGACGGAATGAACAGAACCAGTGACAGGACTACAAAGCTAATCCAGATGCTGTCAGTAATTGGGAACAGTTGTTGATAACTCATCTTCTCATAATATGGTACGAAGATAGGAATAATTCCGTGTTTTAGTAACTTCGCAATCGCAAAGAATTGATTGTTATGATAGATTACCAGAGTGAACTTAATCCGAGCCAATGTGACGCCGTCCTCTATACTGACGGTGACTGCATGGTCATAGCCGGTGCCGGTTCCGGAAAAACACGAGTACTCACATACCGCATTGCACATCTGCTTGAGGAGGGCGTGGAGCCTTGGTCCATACTGGCGCTTACCTTTACCAACAAGGCCGCCGGTGAGATGAAACAGCGTATTGCCATGAAGGTGGGTGAGAACAGGGCCAAGTATCTGTGGATGGGTACGTTTCACAGCATATTCAGCCGTATATTGCGCTCTGAGGCTGCATATATAGGATACAGCCCCAACTTTACCATATATGACCAGACTGACAGTCAGAACCTCATCAAGTCTATCGTAAAGGAGATGCAGCTGGATGATAAGACCTATAAGGCAAATGTCGTACAGAATCGCATATCGAACGCAAAGAACCGTCTGATAACGGCATCGGGTTATCTCCAGAATGCCGATATCTACAAGCATGATCAGTTCAAGCGCATTCCTATGGTGGGCAAGATCTACGAGCGCTATGAGCAGCGTTGCCGTCAGTCCGATGCCATGGATTTTGATGACCTTCTGCTCAACACGTTCATACTGTTCCGTGACAACCCGGAGGTTCTGGAGCGTTACGGTACATCATTCAAACATATCCTGGTGGATGAGTATCAGGATACAAACTACGCCCAGCACTGCATTGTGTGGCAGCTTACCCGTAACGGGGCCAAGGTTTGCGTAGTGGGTGACGATGCCCAGAGTATCTACTCGTTCCGCGGAGCCAACCTGGACAACATGCTCAAGTTCTCCAAACTCTATCCTGACTCAAAGCTGTTCAAGCTGGAGCAGAACTACCGCTCCACCCAGACCATCGTTGAGGCCGCTGGCAGCCTTATCTGCAAGAACCACGCCCAGATTCCCAAGAAAGTCTTCTCGGAGAACGAGCAGGGTGACAAGATAAAGGTGCTCCGTGCACATTCAGACCTGGAGGAGAGTGAGATGGTGGTAAACCGCCTTCTGGACCTGCATACCTTCAATGATGTGCCATGGCGTGAGATGGCTATCCTGTACCGTACCAATGCCCAGTCACGTCCGCTTGAGGAGGCGCTGCGCAAACGCGGATTACCATATAAGATATACGGAGGCCTGTCATTCTACCAGCGTAAGGAAATCAAGGACCTGATTGCCTATTTCCGCATGAGCGTGAATCCCAATGATGAGGAGGCGTTCAAGCGTATCATTAACTATCCCGCCCGTGGAATAGGACAGACTACGGTGGGTAAGATCCTGTCTGTGGCCATGTCCGGCGGCGTAAGCCTGTGGACCGTAATCAGTGATCCGGCCGCATATGCACTTGATGTAAACTCCGGCACAGCAACCAAACTGGCCGGTTTCAGGAGCATGATGGAGAGCTTCATTGCCGATGCATCGGCCTTTGATGCCCATCATCTTGCAGAGCGTATCGTTGAGGAGACCGGCATAATGCGTGAACTGCGTGCCGATACCACCGTAGAGGGAGTAGGGCGCCGTGAGAATGTTGAGGAACTGCTTGCCAACATAGCGCAGTTCTGCCAGGACCGTAAGGAAGAGGGTAATGCGCACCTTCTTATGACCGATTACCTGAGTGAGGTGTCACTCATGACGGATCAGGATAATGAGACTGATGAGGACCTGGAGAAGGTTACTCTGATGACTGTACATGCGGCTAAGGGTCTGGAGTTTGATGCAGTGTTCATTGTGGGACTTGAGGAGAACCTCTTCCCCAGCGATATGAGCGGTGATGATGAGCGCCAGATAGAAGAGGAGAGGAGGCTCTTCTATGTGGCCATGACCCGTGCCCGCAAGTACCTTACGCTGCTGTTTGCAACCAGCCGTTTTAAATTTGGCAGTGTGGATTTCTGTACTCCCAGCAGGTTCTTGAAGGATATTGATTCAAAGTATTTGAATATGCCTAGCGAGGGGGTTAAGGCTTCTTGGGGTGATAATTCGGGGACAGTCCCCTTTGGCTCCGGGGGTTATTCTCGTATCAGTAAACCTAAGTTGGAGCCAAATGGGACAGTCCCCGGCTCGCTGTTTGAGCCTAAGCGCAGATTTGAATCAAAAGAGACAGACCCCCGCACGCAATTCAGACCTAAGCAGAAATTGGAACCGCAGCAGCCGCAGCGCAAGCCTTGGGAGCAGGGGCATTTCCAGGTGGTTACTGAATCCATGCTCAAGAACAGCGCTCCAGCATCGGACTCCGCTCTGCATGTGGGTAACATTATAGAGCACGAGCGTTTCGGAATAGGAGAGGTCCTGTCAGTAGAGGGCACCGGCGACAACGCCAAGGCCCGCATCAAGTTCCTAAACGTAGGAGAGAAAACCCTCCTCCTCAAATTCGCCCGCTACAAAACCCTCAAGTGATACAACTCAACGCATTGGGGACTCTAAGTTTGTGCCAGTGATAATATCTATGTGAAGAATTTGCTCAACTACGGCCGTTTCCCAACCTTTGTTGTAAAAAGGAGGAAAGGCCGGCAGGAAAGGGAAACTATATTGGGGACAATA
>Ga0265298_10000970_pt1 | contig 42742 bp, 65 predicted proteins | sample AusTroGonzalo_MG_3_FD_193486 | JGI IMG/M metagenome (GOLD analysis project Ga0265298, IMG submission 193486) | Bovine rumen microbial communities from tropical cattle in Woodstock, Queensland, Australia - Gonzalo_01 | ecosystem: Host-associated > Mammals > Digestive system > Stomach > Rumen ... | reverse complement strand
GAGGAATCAAGCGAGAGGCGCATGCGTGATAGCATGGGCAGATTCACTTCTCGCATGGCGGAACTCATGGACGAAGCACCAAACGAGCATGTCAGGAGCGAGATGCGCAGACTGATCACTTCTATGTGACGTGGAAGCGGCGGGTTTAGGCTCGCCGCTTTTGCATTATGCCTTGAAACGCGGTATAATAAGGGTTGGGAGGTACGTCATGGAGAACAAGAGACCGGAAACAATAAGTTACTATGAGCATGAAGCAGAGGTCGCCAGGGCAGAGGTCCATGCAGAGAGATGGGCGCTTGCGGCACTGATTGCTTTTGCCATTTTATCCGCGGATCTGTGCATCAGTAAACTGAAAAAATCCGCGTGACTCAGGTCATACTTTTAGGTCATACTTTTGTGACGCGGATGGCACAATGCCCATTTCATGCGGCTTCCCAGAGGTCATATTTTACAGTGTTTGAACCGCAGAAAACCGCGAAACTGCGCCATTTGTGGCACTTTTCATTGAGGTTCGATTCCCGTAGGGGTCAGCCCCTCTAGCCTAGATGGTTAGAGGGGTTTTCGTTTTTCAGGTCATACTTTGGGTCATACTTTTGAGAACAGAGTCAAAGTAATCGGTCATCATGGCGGCATACTTTTCCTTTTCGCCAACGATTTCATTCTGGTAAATTCGCTGGCATGTCCCAGACCCGGGTGCCCATCCAGAGAAACCTTCGGTATATAACGTTGGCACACCAATGACCGCGGCGATTGACGCGAAATAATGCCGTAAATCATGGAAGCGTATCTGGATTCCCATCTTATCCCGTAATCTGCAGAAGCATTCCGTGATGGTATCCGGAGTGACTGGCACGACTCTCTCATCCGGTGCCCCTGTGCCAATCAGCTTTATAACAGTTTCCGGGAGATTAACAAAGCGATCACTTTCCATGTTCTTCGGAGTCTGCTTAATTTTCCATCCTTTTGTACTTTTGACCATATCCGCGTGAACATGCGCGGTATTTCCCTGGATATCACCATAGGTAAGCGCGCAGATTTCTCCGCGTCTCATAGAAGTATACGCGGCAAGACCGATCGCCTTCTTCAGAGTCGGAGACGCAGCCGCAAATAGAGCAGCCACCTGCGCGTCAGACGCGCTCACAGGACGTTTTTTCTGTTTCTGTGGTAGTTTTACCCGAAAAGTTTTCTCAGGCGCGTACAGGGCAACTGTGGCGCTCAGAAGACCATATATATTTGATACCGATTTTGGGGAGAGCTTCTTTGAAAGTTCAGAGACCCATAACTGTACGTCCGCGGAATTGATCTTTGAGAGCTTCCTGCTTCCGATTGTCTCATAATACTGCAGGAGAGATTGGTATCCAAAGATGGTTGACGGGGACAAGACGCCTTCCTTTGCGTGGATGTATCCCTTGATTGCTTCCATGACTGTATAGTCAACGCGTCTTTCGCGGTCAGCGGTTCCGGAGAACCTTGCCGCCATCTGCTCTGCTTCCTGCTTCGTAGACGCGGTAAATGCGCGGTAATGCTTCTTCCCATCTGGCGTAGTATGGGAATATACGCGGCATTTCCATTGCCCTGAAGGTTGTTTCTTAGCAGTTGCCATTACTTCTCCTTGAGGATCATTCCCATCAATTCGTTTATCTTCGCATCCTTTTCAATCACCGCATCCAGAAGTAAGTCCATCCTGCGGTCTTTCCTTGCTACCTGCTCTTTTAGGAACCCGATGCTCCGATTAAAACCTGTACGTTCCTTTTCCAGCTTCTCATGGTATCTTAACTTCTCTCTATCAAGCGCAACCTCTAAATGATGCACCTGATTTTCAAGCTCCTCTATGCGCTGAATCTTGTATTTCAAGAGGGATTTCATGGCCTTGACGTCCATTTCGTCGTCATCCTCTATGGTCTCAATATCAAGAAGGGCCTTTGCTATCGGTCTGATAGTCTCCTCATACCGGAAGGATAGATCCTCCGAACCTTCGGAGAACACCCGTGAAATGGTGGACTTTGAAAGAAAATCATTGTTCTTTTCCATGAGAGATAGGATATCGCTATAAGACAATCCCTTCTCATCCCGTACCTCTTTTAGTTTAATGATGATATCACGGGTGTTTATCATGTGTTCGCCTCCTGTTCGGTTTCTGAAACGCGTCTATTATCTTGGACTTCTCATGCTTTTTCACCGGTGCTACAATCCCCACAAGAAAGGAGATACGCTATGACTGAAAAAGAGTTTGTCACTTTATGGCTTGCACTTACAGTTGAGATCAAGAATCAGATTGACGAGATCTTAGGAGACTCTCCACTGCTTCCTGAATCTGCGGAAGGGACTCCTGATATCTCTTATAAAGCATCATAGCCTTTTCAACCTCTTCAGGCGAATATCTATGAGGCGTTTCATCAAGCGAGGGTATAACCTGATCCTCTGGCTTTTCCAGAACGGGGATAGGCGTATCAGACCATCCCATAAGATAAGACGTGGAGCAATTAAGAGCTTTCGCGGCCTTCTCAATGGTCTTTAACGTGACGCTTCCTCCAGCACTTTCTATCTTACTTATGGAGGACTTGCCCTTAAATCCCATGCGTTCCGCAAGCTGATCCTGCGTCATGCCTAGAGCTTCTCTTCTTTCTTTTATTCTTTCCGCGGCTGTCTTACTCATATAAATCACCCCCGTACCTGCATCATAACAGAGATAGAAAAATATTTCAACATTTTTCAAAAAAAGTGTTGACAAAATAGTGAACCGTTGATATGATGCAAGAGGTTGAAAAAAATGGAAACCACCACAAATTGAGGAAAGGAGGAAATAAGCAGTGGTAGATACCCAATATCTTGAAAACAAGATCCGTGAATCTGGCAAGAAAAAGGAATATCTGGCACAGAAATGCGGAATCACGCGGCAGTCTCTCACAAGCAAGTTGAGAAACAAGTCTACGTTCACTGTTGATCAGGTCTCCGCGTTATGTCGCGAGCTGGGGATCACCAAACTGGCAGAGAAAGACAGGATTTTTTTTGCCTAGAGGTTGAAAGAATAGTGAACCAAGGGAGGTGAGGTCATGACGTTAAATGACTACCGAAAGAGAGCAGGCGTGAGCATGACAGAACTTTCCAAGTATGCGGCAGTCCCCCGGAGAACACTTTACCGGTATTTCAAAAATCCATCACCCATGACAGGGAACCGGATGCGAGCAATCGGAGAAGTACTGGGGATGAGCAACGAGGAGATAGGTTCAATCATTTCAGGAAGGGAGGTTAAGCGTGAGAGACATTTTTAGAAGCATCGGCTGGATGAGCGTTATCGCAAGCGTGATTTTCTGCGTGTGCGGTATGTTCGCGGCAGAGGTTATGATGCGGCAATTCGCATTATCGTGCGGTGCGGCGATGTTTGTGATCGGAGACGTCATCCTGTTGATTGTTTCCACAAGGGAGGGTTAAGCGATGCAGTTTATGGCAAGCGAGCAGTTAAAGAAGAAGTACCTGAATCAGATCCTTGAACTTGTCCGGAGTGACAGACCAGACGCACAGACACCTAACGGGTTTAAGGCGGATCAGTGGCATGCGGTATGTTCCGGGCAGGTGGAGGTCCTTGTGCAGAATGTTCTGGATCTTGTGGAGATCACCATTCAGGAGGAGCAGGAGGCTATGGCAAAGGAAGCCACAAAGAAGCCGGGTAACTACATGGGGGCAACGGATGATTACAAGGTCGTCAACGGAGAATACGTTTAGTAAAGAAAGGGCCCGTAAGTGTGGGTGCACCTACGGGCGAACAATCAACCAGCACAAGATTGAATGTATCTAAAGGATAGCATATCAGGAAAGGCAAGTCAAATGGGTAACTCAAAGTTATATCTGGATAAGGTGGTACGAGCTCTCGGGGACTACGACACCATCTGCATTGGTGGAGCAAGCGGTTTTGTGTTTGTAGGGAATCTGGATGACTACGAGACGGATCCCAAAATGCGCGCCCTGCAGGATAGAGAGGTCATAGAGGTCTACGACCGGTTTATCACCGAAGACGATCCCGACAATGGCGTGTGCGTGATTATTGCAGGGAAAAAGACGTGGGGCGAGTATTGGCTTAAATCAGAGTACAGAGAGGCAAGGAGGCGGAGACGTGAAAAGGCTAGAAGAAATCAAGAGACTGATTGAGAACGGAGAAGAGGACGACCTGGGCGAGTACATTTGCACACAGTTAGAACTCACCGGAATGACCTGCGATTTATGTCCCATGAGTGACAGATGCTCGGTGCAGGGAAATGGGTTTAGTGAGTGGTTGAGAGAGGAGGCTATGCATGTTTGAAGTGATTCCTGAAGTAAAGTTTACCCCCGGCGAGATTGCTTTTGACTTTGCAGGACTGGAAGAACAGATCACCGAATGGATGGGAGCCTATAAGGATCTGGAAGTCACGGAGGACAATCTGCAGGAGCGTAAGAAGGATATCGCCACGCTGCGGAAGATCCGTACCGCTATGGATGACCGGCGGAAGGAGATCAAGAAAGAGTATGACGCTCCTCTGAAAGAGTACGAGGACAAGGTAAAGAAGCTGACCGGCATTATCGGCGTAGAGATTGACCGGATTGACGGAGAGGTTAAGGCGTTTGACCAGAAGCGGATCGAAGAGAAGCAGGGACACATCCGGGAACTGTATGAGCAGAACGTCGGAGAGTATGCGGAATACCTTCCTCTTGACATTATCAAGTCAAGCAAGTGGGACAACAAGACTTGCGGCGACAACGAGATCGTTTCAGAGATCCAGACGCTTGTTATCAAGGTGCGGAATGATATCGCCGCGATCAAAGCACTGGGATCTGAGATTGAGGACAGGCTCCTGTCTGCTTATAAGGCAAGCGGAAATAACCTTGCTTATGCGATCCAGAAGAACAGCGAGTATATCGAAACAAAGCGTATTGCAGAGGAGCGCATCAAGGAGGAGCAGGCAAGGAAGATCGCATCAGAGAAGCAGTGGGATGACAAGGAACAGATCCCACAGGAACCGGCAAAGGGATTCATGAATGAGCCGGTCTTCTGCATCAGGGTTACCGGTCTGGATAACATCGATCAGTTAAAAGAGTTTCTGAAGTTTACAGGGATTGAGTACGAGGAGGTCTGACATGGAAGGAAAGATTTATGCAGCAATTAGCGCGGTCATGAATGATGTAGGCGCGGTCGGCAAGAATGACAAGAACGATTTCGACAAGTACAAGTACCGCGGTATTGATGCGGTTATGAATGCCCTGTCTCCTGCGATGGTAAAGAACCATGTCTTTGTTATCCCGCAGGTGTTGGAATCCACAAGAGAAGAGAGGGCGAGCCAGAAGGGCGGTCTGATGATCTATTCGGTGGTCAAGGTCAAGTACACATTCTTTACCGATGACGGGTCAAACGTGGAGGCAGTTGTCATCGGTGAGGCTATGGATCGTTCCGACAAGTCTACCAACAAGGCTATGTCCGCGGCATTCAAGTATGCCTGCTTCCAGACGTTCTGCATTCCTACAGAGGAAATGGTGGATAGCGAGAAGGAATCCCCGGAAGTGGCTCCGAAGCAGACCGCACAGAAGCCTGCAGAAATCAAGGAAAGCAAGCCTGCTATGATCGCGAAGATCCTGAAAGAAATGGATAGGACAGGGATCAAGGCAAAGACCATCATGAGCCGGTACAAGAAAGAGTATGTCACAACGGTATCTGTTGAGCAGAACCTGGGCAGACTGACCGATGAGGAGCTCGCAAATGCGCTGCATGGCCTTGAAAATACGGAAAGTGCATCATGACTGGGACAGCGGACGAGATCGTAATTTGGCTGATGCGTCAAGAGAAGAGGGATGCCGTTTATGACATCAAGGAGCATAAGAAGCGCAGGAGCCTGAATGCAAACGACTATTTCCATGTTCTCTGCGATAAGCTCCGCCAGAAGCTCGGTATATCCCTTATCAGGTGTAAGAACATGCTTGTAGCACGATACGGGCAGGTCGAATACCTTGAAACCGGTGAAACGATAGGCTATACGACACTAGCTCCTCCGGAATACATGCTAGAGCAGGAAGAACCGCATACATGGCTGATTGATACCAGGGTACAGAACGGAAAGACATGGTACACCTACAGGATCTATCGAAAGACAAGAGAGTACGATTCTGCTGAAATGGCAAAGCTGATTGACGGGACAATCATAGAGTGTGAACAAGTTGGCATTGAGACCGCCACTCCGGAAGAAATCGCAAGGATGAAAGCATTGTGGGGGAATAAGCATGAAAAGAAGCATAGTGACTGACTATCAGCAGATTAGTGCTTTTTCCGGGAGACAGGCAGAGTGCACACACCATCTGATCTTTGGGAACTCATCAAGGAAACTAGCAGACGAGGACGGGTTATTTATCCCATTGACGAACGATGAGCACAATCTGTCAACCACTGGGACGATCAATCAGATCCACGGGAACCCTGCAGCGGAGAAGTTGTCAAAGATGCTCGGTCAAGTGGCATGGGAAAAGCATCAAGTAGCAGAGACCGGCTGCACAGAGGCAGAAGCAAGACGCAGGTTTATGAGCCGGTATGGAAAATCGTTTCTGTAGTACCTCTTTTGAGGATGTTTCACGGACCCTCTTAAGATGATCGATCATGTTTCCCCTGTCTCTGTTGGGAGGCAGGGACAGGGAGAAAGGAGAAAGATGGGAGCACTTAGCAGAAGAAGCGGAGCAGACGGGGAAAGGATGGTAGCACACCTGTTTCAGCGCTTTGGATTTAATGCAGAGAGAGGATGCCAGCGAGACGGACGGACAGGACATGCGGATGTCGAAGGAGTGCCCGGTCTGCATATCGAAGTAAAGTTTTATGGCAAGTTTACCAACGGGGATCTGGAAAATGCGATGGCACAGTCGGAAAGAGACGCGAACGGCCTGCAGGAGAGAACCGGAGAAGAGGTTATCCCCGTAGTCATCCACAAGGTCAAGGGCGCGCATGGCTGGAATGTGTCTCTTACAGTAGCCGGTCTGTTTGCCCTGGTAGACAATAACCTTCCTTTTGCGCTGGACTATCCGGATGCAATAGCAACATTCACTTTTGACGATTTTATGCGGTTATACATTCCGTACACGGGGAGGATCAAATAATGTCGGATTTATTGATTGAGGAATATATACCAGCCGGATATGAGAACCGGGTGACGAGAACACATTTACATTCAATCCTGCATATAGACGACAGGGTTATCCGCGAAGAGATCAAGGCGGCGCTGGAGAGAGGTGTTTTTATTGCCTCTTACGATGACGGATATTTCCGGTGGAAGGACGCAAAAGACGATCCGTACTTTGAGGGTTATATGGGGAGAGAAAACTCTCGCTTCCTGAAGATAGGACATAGAAACAGACTGATGAGGGATGCGTGGCTTGAAATACATCCGGAGAAGAAGCGCAAAAAGAAAGATCAGATACCGGGGCAGATGAGTTTGTTTGAGGGAGTATGACATGGCGGACAGCGTGATTTTCTATGAGAGCTTTTTCAGGGCATTACAGACGCTTGATGATGCAGACAGGTTGGCTGCCTATGATGCGATTGTCAGTTACGGAATCACTGGAGAGGATCCGGAGGTTGACGGAGTTGCCAAAGGCATGTTCTTGATGGCGAAACCGCAGATTGATGCGAACACAAGACGCAGAGAGAACGGGGAGAAAGGCGCAGAATACGGGCGTTTAGGCGGCAGACCAAAGAAGGAAAACCCCAAACCGGTTACAGAAGAAAACCCCAATGGGGTTATTGAGAAAAACCCCTTAGGGGTTACGGGCGAAACCCCTAAAGAAAAAGTAAAGGATAAAGAAAAGGATAAGGCTAAAGAAAAAGATAGAGAGAAACGCGCAAGCGCGTTTACCCCACCCACGGTCGAAGAGGTCAGAGCTTATTGCCAGGAAAGACACAACGATGTCAACCCGGAGAAGTGGTGGGATTTCTACCAGAGCAAGAACTGGATGATCGGGAACAACAAGATGAAGGACTGGAAAGCTGCAGTCCGGACTTGGGAACAGAGAGACAGTAGAGCTGCTCCAGCTAAGAAACCATCTTATCCGCAAAGATCTTATGACTTTGCCGAGATGGAGAGGCAGCTTATCAAAAACTGATATCAGCTGGGAAGGCGGCCCCGGATGATGCCAAACCACGGAAGCGCGATAGCGTGGGGAGGCGGAACTATAAACCACCGAAATGCGAACAAAATTGCCAAAACCTTAGCGCAGCAGCCGCCAACCGTTGAAACCGCCAGCGCCTTGTGCACATTGGAACGTGTTTGGAATCGCTTTGATCGGCTTACAGATCGGAACAGGCGCTGCGGTAGATGCGGTTCCACAGGGGGAAAGAGAGTATGAAAGCGAGGTGGATCGATGAGTATGACATGCACACGGATAGCATATACAAGTGCCCAGGATGCGAGAAGTGCTATGCGCCGGTATTCCCTGAAGTTGACAGATACTTGTGCGTGAGTTGCGGCGAAGAGGTAGACGTTACGGATCCGGAAATGATCAAGTATTTTGAGGACAGGGCGGGGACAAAGACAGAGATGCGGTTATGTATTAACTGCGGAGAGAAAACACTGGAGACACATTATCACAGGAACCCGGTCACGCTTGAATGGGAAGCGATGTGGGGAGAGTGCAAGAAATGTGGGATGCGGTTCATTGTGTGAAGGAGGGCGAGCGTATGAAACTTTTGATTAATTACCAGTATAAAGGGCATAAAGGTGGGCGACCGGTAAGAGGATCTGGAAGCGCCAGAATGTCCGTTGTGGGCGATAAGGTAACGGAGGACGTTATGGATAACTGTCTTGGATGGATAGAAAGAAAACTGGAGAGCGAGGGAAAACTGATCGATGAGATCGAAACAACCGGATGGTTAAGGTTTGAGGAGGAGGCGCCGGAATGAGGACAAGCGAGATAATGGATGTCTTTGGAATACATTCACACATTCCGTCAAAGGTCCTGCGAAATGACCGGGAGATCTTGGACTTCGTGAAAAACTGTATCTCGCTGCAGAGAGTGTTTGACGAGCGTGTGCTTTGCAAGGATTGTAAATACTTTGAGTATGACAGTGTTGCGAAAGTACACGGAGTACCGCTGATAGTGGCACATGAAATTTGTAACAGATGGGGCGAGGGATGCAAAACACGCGAGAATGGGTGGTGTTTCCTCGCGGAACAGAGGGAGGAACAGCCGAATGAGTGATGATTTAATCAGCAGACAGGCGGTTCTTGACGCTTGCAGTCAATCTATCAATATTCTGGACGCCATGAGCCGAATCGAGGACTTGCCACCAGTCACACCGAAGCAGAAGACGGGGCATTGGATAGATACGGCAGACGAGATAAACGCAATATATAGCAAACATGATTATAAGTGTAGTAAATGTGGTAAATACGCAGAGTATTTTATAGCAGGAACAGAAGATTGGTGGAGTTGCGAAAAACCTAATTATTGTCCATATTGCGGAGCGAAGATGGTTGATCCACAGGAAAGTGAGGGGAATAAAGAATGAGAGATATATCCGATGTATTGACAGTTTCTTTTGATAATGGGTTAAAGGATGAATCAGCGTTGTGCGTTACTCGTAAGTATATGGGAAAAACCATTATGCTGAAAATGGAATTGGGTGAGCAAGCCGATATTTTATATCGTCTTTTAACTGAACAAATGACAAAGGCAGAAATCAAGGCAGAAAGTGAGGATAAGGAATGATAGCAAAAGTATACCAGAAAAGCAAATCAATAGACAGATTTAGAGAGAGGATGTATGAAAAATCCGATAAGGTTAAGCAGACTATCACAATGTATGAGGCTATGTGCATATTCAACGATTATCTTGAAGAAATAAGCGGAGAATGGTTGCCTAAACCCGATAAAAGATTTATCTATGCTCAATGTTCAGAGTGCGGAGAGATACATGATACCGCAAGTAATTATTGTCCGTCTTGCGGTTGCCTTATGGATAGAAACGACTTTAATGCATATATCAAGGCAGAAAGTGAGGAACAGGCATGAAAGTAGAAATCAATATAGACGAAACCCAATTCAAGGAACTGTTAGATGGTCATTTATCGAAACTATCAGAAGATGCAATCAAAAGCATAATTGTCGAGAGTATTCGTGAATATTTTTCCCAAAACAATTATGAAAATATCGAAAACTTATTTATTGAAACAAAAACGAGTTATGGCTTCAAAGAAAAATGCGCAAGTCCTTTTCTTCAAAGACTTGTAAGAGATTGTGATTATTCCAAATTACAGGATGTACTAGATGCGGCTATTGAAAATCTCAAAGCCAACAATGAAAGAATCTTAAAAGATATGTTCATTGAAGCAATAGCGGATAGAATGACAAGCACAAATGTTTTTCGCGAGAGTATTCGAGATGTATTGATTGATATGACCAGAGAAAGGTGAGTGTTGACAGATATAAAAAGCCATAGGTAGAAAGTGAGGAACAGGCATGACAAATGAAGAAGCAAAGAATCTCATAGTAAAATGGCTTGATTCGGCAGAATCAGAAGGGTTTTTACACCTTGCGAAAGAGTATAGACAAGCGATTGATATGGCAATTAAAGCACTAGAACCTTGTGAGGATGCTATCAGCAGACAGGCGGCAATAGAAACAATTGATGGTTGGCTGAAATGCAACGATTACAATAATGCAGAACGCCACATTATGAGAGCGATGCAAAGTGTGTTGTATGATTTGCCGCCCGTCACGCCGAAGCAAGGAGGAGAAATGAGAAAAGAGACATTACAGGAACTGTCAGCGATGGTCAAAGAGATCTGGAGAGCGATAGCGTCGATTGAGGCTGCGCTTATCGTCGTAGCGGATGATCTGGAGGATGAGGCAGAGGAGGTCAAGGAATGATGAAAGTAAATATATATTGCGATAGGTGCGGCAGTGAAATAAAAGAGTACGGTGGTCATAGAAAATTTTTTATGTTTCGCAAATATAAATTATGCAAATACCTTCGAGATAATGAGGTGGATCTTTGCAAATCGTGCTATGACGGACTGATAGCGTGGATGGAAATTAAGACAGGAGAAAAAGCATGAAAGTATTCTTTCTTCCATATTGCGCAGCTATGTGGAGGTCTCTTTATCCGCTATGGCAGGAGCACAAAGACGCAGGGGATGACGTTTCTGTCCTTCCGATCCCGTACTATGGCAGAGACAGGAGCGGAGCACTTGCGACCTATCACTGGGATATTTGCAGGTATCCGGTTCCGGTCAGGCAGGGAGTCTGCATTTCTGAGGAGCATCCGGATATCATTTACTTCCACAATCCCTATGATGGGGATAATACAATCACAAGCGTAGACCCGTCTATGTACTCCTACAGGCTTAGAGAGGTCACGGATGAGTTAATATATGCCCCGTATTATACAGAGGGCATGGGGGGCGATCTGGAAAGCGCAGTGAGGGCGCCAGGCGTCGAAAATGCCGACAAGATAATCACATGGTCGGAAGATCAACAAAAAGCCTATCAGTTTTGGCATCCGGACAAGGAGGTCATCCTGAAAAAACGGCCTCCGCTGCCTCCTGCAGAAGTCCCGGAAGAGTGGGCGAGAAGGGCCCACGGGCGAAGGGTGATTTTCTTCGGGACGTCTCTATCGTCTCTGATGAGGGACCCTGTAAGCGAGATCCGAAAGATCAATCAGGTTATCCGTCAAAATACGGAGTGTCTCTTGTGGAGACCGCATCCGTTGTTTGTCGATACGATCAACGCGCTTTTCCCACAATACGGCGGTCTATATATGCGGTGTCTGGAGAGATTCGCACAAACGGACGGGATTTTTGATGATTCATGGGATCTGGAGCGCGCAGCGGTTATAGCGGATGAGTACCTGGGCGACCCGTCAAGCGTTGTCAAGCTGTTTTGGGATCAAAACAAGCCGGTGAGGTTGATATGATTATACAGATTCACGCATGTAAGAAGAGAGAGACGTATATCCGGACAATCCTTATACCGGAGCTTAAAAGGCAAGGATTTAAGAATATAAACGTCTATATGGATCGCGGAAAAGGGAACCTGCAGGCGTATATTGACTCATACAGGGAATTGCCCGATTCTGGGGACGTGTGGCACCTGGAGGATGATGTCTTCCCGGACAAGCGGTTTTATAACTGGGCGTTGGGGATGTCGTGCTTCCCGAAAGTGATCATAGCCGGATTCGGGGCCGGTCAATACTACGGGTTGCGCGATTTTGGCTACTGTGTGGACCCTTCGGAGCTTTTCCTGTCTTTTCCCTGCATTCGGATCCCTTGCGAGGTCATCAAGGATTTTTTGAGATGGTATGACAAAACCGGCTGCAGGGATCCAAAAGTCAAAACCGGCAAAGAGATAGATTCCCTGTTTAGGGATTTCTTGATAATTCATGGTATCACGGGGTTCAATTTCAAGCCTTGTATCGTGGAGCATGTTGACGACCTGATAGGGGGGTCTATCGTCAATCCGGACAGGATCCCGTTAAAAGCTGCCATCTTTGAAGGGGATCTGTCCCCTCTGGAGAGCTTGAGATGATGCGCCGGCGGTATCCGTCAAGAAATAGCAAGTACTATGTGGAGCCGCCTCTGTATGATTTGGCGGTCGGTTATGTCCGCATGCATCCGGTATGGTCTAGGGAGCTTGCAGGGGATCCGGATGATGACCGGCGAGAACTCCTGCAGAAAAGGGTCAAAATCATTGAAAATGCGGCATGTATGACCGTTTCGGACGTCATGAGGCCGTATGTTATGCGGTATGTGAGAGGAGAGGCGTCTATAGATGACCTGATAGCTCAGGGCATGCCATGCGGAAGGGACTATCTGATCAAACTAAAACAGCAATTCCTGCAGGAAATCGCCGAAAAGATAAAGTGATTGCTCCTTGCCTAGTGTCTATGATATCATGTGTTTGGTGGCGCGGTTCCCTCGGGAAAGGGGGCTGCCTATGGAGATAAGCGATGTCCTGCAGTTGCTAATCCTAATGGTTGCGGTTGCAGCGTTGGCGTACAAAATAGGCAGAAAATAACCGCCCAAAGATTTTGCCGATCCGGGGCGGTTAATTTCTGCTTTTGATTGACTAAATTCGAGGGCGACTTGCGCCACCTTCTTGGTTAAAGTGTATCACATATGGCACACTTTGCAAGCGGAAAATGAAAAACCGCCCAGGGGATCCCGGGCGGTCTTGATTACTTGTTTTTGGCTATGTCTGCTCTTATCAGGTCTTTTATGTATCCCTGCTTGTTTTCAACGCTGTCCAGCTTCTGCAGGATGTCCGCGTCTGTCTTGTCATTTAGCTTGATAAAGACTCTTGTCGTGTTTGCTGCATCATACTTTGCTGATGCTCTCTTGTGTGCTTCGCTTGATGCCATCTCTTTTCCCTCCTGTCCCTTATAGGGGCGTCTTGTGTCGGTGCGCCCCTATTATTTCACGGATCCGGAACCTCGTCAAGCGTTTACCTTGTGACTGATATAACCCTGTACTTGTCTTCGTTCTCATGCAGGATCCGGACGACTCTGTGCCAGTCCTCGTAGGTTTCGGCGGTATATGAGAGTCTCCTGCATCCGTATGGCTCGTTATAAAGCCAGTCATACACGACTGTAATTGGTTTTCGCATTTTCTTTCCGTTCATGGTCTATTCCTCCTCGTAAAGGTCCGATGTGAAAAAAATCTCGTCTGCAGTTGCTCTTGCTTCCATTGCGTCGATGGTAGAGCTTGCTGAGCTTGCGATGGTCTTGTGCTTTTCCGTGTCTATTTCGTGCTCCCTGCCGTTTAAGAGGTCTGTCACGGTCTGCAGAAGGTCTTTCCGGTCACTTGTCTCGTAAAGTTCGTAGTCTGTGTAAAAGTCGTCCGTGACTAGAATTTTCATACCTTGTCCTTTGTTCTGCATGGTTTGCCTCCTCTCAATCAATCCATCCGGTGTATCTGGTCTGCAGGATCCGGTCGTCTCTTACGTCTCGCGGGGTGCCGTTGTCGTCCATCACTGCCGCGCAAACATCGTCAACCTGCCAGTCTTCCGCGCCTGTGAATTGATACTCCATACCGGCAAAGGTTCTTACGGTCACGGTGTCGCCCTCTATCGCGGTCACATAAAACGTCTCGGGGTATGTGGTTCCTGCGGCTCTCGTGGTTACGGTCGCCGCGGTTAAGGTTGCGGCTGCGGTCAAGATGATAATAGCAAGTGTCTTTTTCATGGTGTCGTCCTTTCTGCCTTCGTTCCTCCGGGGCGGGATGTGGCGGTTATTGGTTGATGAGCGCGGCGGCTTCTTCGATGACCGCGTCCGCCTTGTAGTACTTGTTGTAGGCTTCCGCAAAGATGTGTGCGTTTAGATAGTCGTTGAAAGTGCCCATAATCTTTTTGATTTGCTTCTTGTGGGTTTCGCTCCATACGGTCGCAATTACTAGATATCTCATGTTTTTTCCCTCCTCTCGTTACCTGTTGCCGTTCTTCAGTGCCCAGTACATCCGGACAAGCCTTGCGCGCCTCTTGCTATATGCTCTGCCTGTGAAACTGTCTCTGTCTAGTGCCGCAAGGGCGGCGAGCTCTCTTTTTACTGCTTTGCTGGTTGTAAAGTATTGCCTGTAGTCAATCATGGTTCCCTCCTCTCATCTCGTGTACTGTCTCTCGTACTCTTCTTTGCTGATGACCTGCGCCGCGAGCTTTTCGAAAGTCCAGTAGCCGGTTCTGTCATTTTCCAGGATTTCAAACTTTTTTCGGGCGATGTCTTCCGCCTCTTCGAAGGTGTATCCCTTCGCCTGCAGGATTTTGATGCCTTTGATCAGGTTGTGGTAGGTCAGGCTCTTCATTTTGCCTCCTCTCGTTGCTGGTTTCCGGTAGTCCCCTCGCCGGATGTCGCTTCCGGTTGTCGTTCGCCGCGTGGGGATCCCTGCCTTTTGCCGGGCAGGGGCGGCTGTCTTGTTATGCCAGGCAAAACCGGCGATAGGTGGTGGACTTCGTGAACCTTGCGACAACGTCCGGAAGTGCCTTCTTGAGTGCCGTGGTATCGACTCTCGTGCTCGTGACCTCGTTGTATGTTACCTTGAAGTCGTCGCCGGTGATTTCATAGTTTCCGGTCTCGTTCATCTCTGCCTTGATGAGATCCTCGGCGGCGTCGATCTCTGCCTGCAGTTCCTGCATCATGCGCTTGTACTCGCGGAGGTTCTTTACGGTCTCTCTAATCTCGTTTGCTGTCATTGTCTTGTCCTTTCTCCGCCGGGATCCGCCGGCGGTCGGTGTCTTTGGTTGTTTGCCATCGTGACCTCCGTGGCGGGTTGTCTTTAGTGCTCGTAGAATGCTATCGTCTCGCCCTTCTTCAGTTCCCAACATCCGCAACCTCTGCAGGCGCACTCGCTGCAATTGCCGCCGCAGACCTTCCAGTTGTCTTTGGGTTCCTGTCCCTTCAGGATGACCGCCGCGGTCGGCAGGTTGTGGGGGTTGTTGATCTTTGCGCCGGTGAAGGGAAGGGAAAAGATCAGGTGCAGGTTTGCCGGCTTCTTGTGGTTCTGCAGGTACTCGTTGACGTCTTCGTAGTTCTTCGTAAAGCAAAGGAACTGTGTTCCCTTAAGCTCTCTTGCAAGTTTGGTCATCCTGTCCAAGTAGTCGGCGTCTACAATGTCGCCGGAAACGTGGAAGCGGAAGAACCTTGTCACCATTGCCGCCGCCTTGACCTGCAGGAAGTAGCTGTCGCGGTCGCTCTTGAGGATCTGGAGGTTGCGGTCATAGGCTGCCTTTACAGAAGGGCGGAGCCGGCAAAGTTTCGCGGCGTAGCACTTGCGCGCGCAGGTCTCGCAGTGCTTGCAGGTGATCACCGGCGGAAGAGATACGGACGGAATCGCGCCCATTTTCTGGTTGCCGGTGCTGATTGATACCTTGTTTTCGTTCGCTGTCTTTTTCATTGTGTCTCGCTCCTTTTGTCCAGTGGCTCCGCTTGACTCATCTTCCTGGCTATTGCGCGTTTGAGCGTTCACAGGTATATGGTTTTCAAGTTTTCGTTCCCTTTTCGGGGGAACCGGAGCCGGTTGTTTGTGTGCGCTTCAGTGCGCCCTGACAATTTGCATGTTATCGCAATCAGTGCGCACTGTCAAGCGGGCAAAAATGAATCAGTGCGCAACGACACGCGCAAAATGCAGTAGTGGCGCGGCTTGACGGGCACAAAAAATTTTTTTCAAAAAGTTATTGACGAGGACTTGAAAAAGCCGGGAAGCGCGGAAAATAGGCGCTTCGCCGCGACTCGCTGCGCGCTAAAGCCAGTAAAATCAAGGCTTCACGCGGAAAAGACCAGGGCGAAAAAGACACGCGCAACACGCGTCAAAACCGCATGGTTGCGCGCTTCGCCGCGACTCGCATAAAAATCCAGCGGCGCGCGGTTCACGCGCTAAAGCCGCATGAAATAAGGGTTTTACGCGTAAAAGTGCCGACTTAATGCCACGGGAATTGTTAGATAATATCGTTGGAGCATTAGAAAATCCGCGCTTTTACTCTCTTTTCACGCGTCCCGCGGCAGGTTTTAACCCGTCGCGGGGCATCCCTGCGAAAAAGGAAGAAGGGCGGACAGGATCCGGAAGAGGACCGGCGGACAACCTGCAGAATGATATAAGCAGGAACCGCGGAAGGGATCCGGAGGGCCTGCAGAATATCCAAAAAGGAAACGGGCCCGGCAAAGATCCGGATGGAATAGGGGGAACAATGAGCAATTATCACCGGAAAGCAGCCAGGACAAGAGAGCAGCAGTTAGCGCCTGCTATACCTAAACACAAGGACAGCGGCGTTTTGATGAGCAAAGCGACCGAAAGACGCGCCGACCTTGGAAGCAAATCAACGAATGCAGAGGACGGAGCCGCCGGCGGTATGGGGATCAGGCGCGACATGCAGATGATTAAAAACAATGCTATGAGAGCGCGCGCCGGTTATGCGACCACATACGATAGCAACGCAAAGATGAAAGCCGGCTTGCGTGAGTATAAGAACCAGAAGAACCAAAGCAAAACGAGAGCAGGACGGAGCAAGTAATTTTTCCCTTAATTGGAAGAGATGAGCGAAAAGCAGAACGGAAAACAGAAGAGCAGAAAAGAGAGGAAGCCGCGAGTCTTACTTGATGTTTCCTCTTTTCCGCATGACGACAAAGGGCATGCAATAGTGCCGGATGCTTTCATGGATGAGAACTATAGAAACCTTCCTGACGGAACAATAAACGAGAGCAAAACAAAGAGAGCACACAAGGGCGGAATGCTTAGCATATTGGGAAGCGATCCGGAACACGATGCAGAAATACATAGGAAGGGCGGACAGGCACTGCAAGCAGCGTTAAAGCAGCGGAAGACCTTAGCCGAATCCTTAGAGATTGCATTAAGGAAAACCGCATCGCCGGCACTCATAGCGGAATTAAACTTGCCGGAAGGTTCCACCAATCAAGATGCAATCACGGCGGCAATCATCCTGCAGGCGGGATCCGGTAACACGAAAGCATACACGGCACTACGGGATACGATCGGTGAAATGCCGGTAAGCAAGCAGGAAATCAAGGCGGATGTAATGACAGATGCAGACAGGGCATTGATTGAGAAGCTAGCCGGAAAGATGAACGAAAGAAAGTAAATAAACGAAATACCGATAACAGGGTATCAAAAAATACGGGGTTTATACACGGAATATCGATAAGAAATAGGGGTTAAAATACCGGCAAAGCTAGATATATCAAGGGCTAGAGGGTAATTTGACAAAGAAATATAAAATTGCGTAAATGTCATGTTTCACGCAATTACAGAAAAGGAAGCAGGAAACCGGACAATCTGCAGGGAATAGGAAGAGCATCAACGGGAACCGGATCACCCGCACAGGCGCACACCTACACAGGAGACAGTGCACACAATGCCCCGGATTTTTCCCACCGGATCCCACGCGCACACCTGCGGAGGAGACGCCCCACACCCCACCCACCCCCACCACCCGGCGCGCGGGCGGGAACCCGCAGCAGGTACTACAGATCCGCCCCACAAAATTTTTTTAATTTTCAAAACCCGAGGTCACATGTCCGTCCAAGAGCTACGAGAGAAAGAGATCGCATACTGCAGAGAGCATTTAGTTTACTTCGTAGAGAACTACGGACATATCGAAGATAGAAACAAGGCAGAGATCATCCAGCCGTTTGCACTTTGGAAAGAGCAGAGAGACGCCCTAGAAGACATCAGAGACCATAAGAGGACGATCATCTTAAAGGCTAGACAGCTGGGGATATCGTGGTTGGTCTTACATTATGCGGTGCATATGTTGGTGACCATGCAGGGGAGACTCATAATCGGACTCAGTAAGAGTGAGACCGAGGCAATGGAGCTCATCCGAAGGACAGCGGTGATTTTAAGGAACATGCCCGAACTGATAGCCGAGAAAGGGAATATTCCTGAAGGATGGCAGGGTGCATGGTTTGAGAACACGGCTCTGATATTGAAGGTACACCATCCGGGAGCACCGGAGAGCACATTCCAGTGTTTTGCATCAAGTGAGAATGCGGCGAGATCCTTTACAGCCGATTTACTGATATTTGACGAGTGGGCATTCCAGCAGTTTGACAGATCAATATGGCAGGCAGCGTATCCGGTCATAAACCGAGCGAACAGCGGTCAGGTGATCGGGGTATCCACGATTAAGAGAGGATCACTGTTTGAGGAACTGTTTACCACGGAGAATAACTTTTACAAGATATTCATTCCGTGGAGCGCGGACCCATCGAGAGACGAGAAGTGGTACCAAGAGACCAAGAAAGAGATGGGCGACCTCATGCAAGCGGAATACCCTGCGAGTATTGAGGAAGCTCTGACAGTCCCTGGAGGGGCATTCTTCCCTGAGGTGACTGATGACTCGATTTTAAGCGAATATCCGCTGAAACAGAACACGGTTGACTACTTCGTTATGGACTATGGTCTGGACATGTTAGCTGGGTATTTCGTGAAGAGAGACGCTTTTGGGAATGCTCAGATCGATAGAGAGATCTATGAGAGCAATTTAACGGTCGGAGAAGCCGCACAACTGATTAAAGACCTGGCTCAGGACTATAAATGTGTGCAGTATTTGGCTCCTCCGGACTTGTGGAATAGAAGTCCGCAGACGGGCAAGAGCATAGCACTTTTGTTCAACGAATACGGGTTGAATTTAACAAAGGTCAATAACGATATCGCAGCCGGGTGTCTGGCAATTAAAGAATATCTGGCGCATACCTCAGGCGGACAGTCTAAATTGACCATACGGACGATAAACGGACGACCCGTAGCGCCGAATCTCTTAAGGTGCTTGAAGAAGATCCAGCACGACGAGAGAAAACCGAACATATATGCCAAACAACCGCATGAATTAACCCATTCAGTAGACGCTTTAAGGTACTTTTGCATTTTCTGGACTTTGGTAGCGGTGAACCATAAGAACGAGAAACAGATCAAATGGCGAGAAGATATGTTTGAGGACTACGAGAACGCTTCTCCTGAAGAGAGACAGATCCTTATAGGCATGTGGGGTAAACCGAATTGGGCATCTTTCGGAGACTAAAAAGGGCGATGAATAAAGCGAGCGAGAATAAGACACTAAAGAAGTGGCAGGCGAGGTTAGAGGAAGCGAAGAACCGGTATGCCTCTGACCGAAATCGCATGAAAGAGTATGAAGGGTACTATAACGGGGAGAGAAGTGTCCGTCCGAACCCGAATACCCGTCAACCGGTCACAAAATCGTCCGCAAATGTACGGAATATCATTTACGAACTGATCGAATCACAGATAGATACGTCTATTCCCATGCCTAAAGTGCAGGCAATTCACTCACAGGACGCCGAACTGGCGAAAAAAATCGAGCATATGCTTGAAAATAAGGTCCGGTCTCTGGGACTTGTGAGACTAAATGACCTCATGGAGAGGGTAACTACCATCCAGGGCGGGGATTATTTTTATGTTCAGTGGGACAAAAACGCCGGTCTGCATAGTGAAATCGGTGATTTGAAGATATCCGAGGTTCATCCGAAGAAATTAGTCCCTCAGCCGGGCGTAACAGAGATCGGGGACATGGACTACTTCTTTATCCAGGAATCCATGACGAAAAAAGCCGTAAAAAGGGCGTATGACGTGGACGTTTCCGAAGCGGAGAACGATCAACCGGAGATTTACAACGGGATCGAGGGTGCAAATACCAACTCAGATATCGTAACAGTCAATACGGCTATCTATAGGAACGATGAAGGCGGTGTTGGGTGCTATATCTGGTGCGATACCTTTGAACTTTTGGATATCGAGGACTATCAGGCAAGGCAGTTAGACAGATGTGTTAAAGACGGTTCTGTTATGCAGAACGGTGTCTGCCCTGTTTGTGGTGGGAAGAAGTCCAAAAAACTGCCTGAAGACTATGAGGAACTGGTTGAAGGGATCGAGGTTGACTTCGATTTAGGGGGAAAGAGACGTATCGACCCCTATGAGACCGAGGTTGAGAGGGACGAGGACGGGAATCCGGTTCCTGTCACAGACGAAGCCGGGAATCCCATCTTAGACGCTCATGGAATGATGCAGCCGAAGGTGAAGAAGGTCCAGAAGAAGATCCCGTACTATAAGCCGAATAAATACCCTATCGTTTTGAGGAGAAATATCTCAAAGACAGACGAGCTTTTGGGTGGATCCGACACCGAGGTTTTGATAGACCAGCAGGACACCATCAAGAAGTTAGGGGACAAGATCAACGAAAAACTGCTTAAAGGCGGTTCCTATGTGACTTTACCCGAGGGTAAGAAGGTTGAGACGAACGATAAGGAGTTAAAGATCATCCGTGTATCGAATGCCGCGGAATCTCAGCTTGTGAACGTCATCAATGTTCAGCCGAATGTGCAGAATGACCTGACCTACCTTGAACAAAACTATAACTGGGCGAAGTCCACTTCCGGTATCACGGATAGTTTCCAGGGTAAGTATGACGCATCTGCGACATCCGGTACGGCGAAACAGTATTCCATCAATCAGGCTGCAGGACGTCTGGAATCGAAGAGAACCCTTAAAAATGACGCATGGGCGCAGTTATATGAACTTATGTTTAAGTTTTGGCTTGCATACGCGGATCAGGATACAGAAATCACTTCCACCGATTCTACCGGTGAGACACAGTACGATTCCATGAACCGCAAAGAGTTTTTGAGAATGGACGCAAGCGGTGAGTTTTACTGGGATGACGAGTTTATTTTCACAACGGATCCCACGTCAACGATGATGCAGAACAGAGAGCTCTTGTGGAATCAGGCGGACATGAAGTTACAGTCCGGTGCCTTTGGCAATTTAGGGGATCTGGAGACCGCAAGGACGTATTGGATGCTGCAGAGAGCAAACGGCTACCCGAATGCGTCTGTCATTTTGAGCCTGGTTGAGAGCCGAATTGAAGAACAGAAACAAGAAAAGGCCATGATGGAACAACAGGCTATGGAACAACAGGCGATGGAGCAGCCGTCTATGGGAGGAATGCCTAATGTTATGCCCGGTATGTAACGTGGATATGCGGATCACAAGCAATAAGACGGTGAGAAGGAAGGACGGGACGTATGCGACCCGTTTGAGACTGTCCTGCATCACGCCTACTTGTGAGAACTATATGAAGGTCGTAAAGACCGAATACATTCCTATCGAGGTAGTGGACGATAGTGAAGAATCCCCGTAGTGGGGTTTCATTATAAATCGCAGGAATAGCGCAAAAATCCGAGGAGGAACACATGTTAGAAATGGATCTACAGTTTTTTGCAGAGGAAGGCAGCGCAACACCGGAGGCCGCTGCACCGGAGACAAGCGAAGCAGAAGAGACCGGAGAGAGCACCGGATCTGAAGGCGAAGAAGAATCTGCGCCCGCCCCGCAGACTGCTGAGCAGAATCATGTTTTTGCAGAAATCAGAAGAAGGGCGGAAGCCGACGCACAGAAGAAGTATGAGGCGCGGTTAGCCGCAATCGACCGAGAGTATGCACAGCGTTTCAAGGGTTATACGAACCCTGAGACGGGAGCACCGATCCAGTCCGCTGCCGACTATGTGGAGGCGATGGCGGCACAGGAGAGGGCACAGGCGAGAAGCCAGATGCAGGAAGCCGGGATTGATCCGGAGATGCTTGACAGGGCAATCGCCAATTCACCTGCCGTGAGACATGCCGAAGAGATCGAGAGACAGAATCAGCAGTTTCAGGCGCAGCAGATGCTTGACGAGGACATGAGGGCGATCATTGATTTCGACCCCACGATAGGAAGCGCGCAGGATGTAATTGCGCAGGAGAACTTTCAGGATGTGGTTGCGTATTGCCAGCAGCACCCCGGAACGAGACTGTCTGATGCCTACAAGCTGGTGAACTTTGACCGGATTTCAGAGGCGAGACTGCAGGCAGGGAAACAGGCGGCGATCAATCAGGCAAAGGGCAAGTCCCACCTGCAGACGACGACCGCAACAAGTGACAGTGACAAGAGCGAAGACATTCCACCGGATAAGGTCGCGTTATGGGAGAGAGCATTCCCTGACAAGACCCCGAAGGAACGCAGAGCTCTCTACAACAAGGCTATTAAAGGAGGCTAATTATGGCAGTAACAGTAAGAGACAATACCAAGAATGGTGATATGTGGAATGAGTGGGCGACCCTGCTTGACGGCGTGATCTATGATTCTGACGCACAGCAGAACAAGTACGATGATCTTGTCAAGGCGCTTGCCAATGTGAGCAAGTCTGATCGTTGGGGCGAGAAGTCCACGACCATCGGCGGCCTGGGCGACTATGACGTGAAGGATGAGGGATCGGATGCTTCCGAGGATACCTTCATCGAAGGCTATGCGAAGTTTATCCAGCACCTGTCTTTCGCAAAGTCGTTCGTGATCTCCGAGGAAATGAGAGACGATAACCAGCTTGAAGAGGCAAAGAGCAAGGCGATCAACCTTGTGCAGTCCTATAAGCGGACCCGCGCAAAGTTTCTGTCTCAGATGCTCACTTCTTCCGTCGGATCCACCACGACCATGACGTTTGGCGGCAAGAGCGGTATCGACATCTCCGGTGCGGACGAACTGGCTCTGTTCTCTTCGCAGCATCCGCTGGCAAACAGCTATTCTTCGGGCACGACCCACAACACGCAGTCCAACCTGTTCTCCAATGCCCTGGGCACGAACACCACGATGCTGAACAGACTGGCGAACATCATGCGTAACTTTAAGGATGACAGAGGCGAGGTTCTCGGTTTCACCGCTGACACGATCATCATCCCGGGCAACCAGCCTGCCCTTGAGGATACGGTGAAGAAGATCATCGGTTCCGATGGTGAGGTCGGCACGAACTACAACGACATCAACACGCAGAGGGGACAGTGGAAACTCGTTGTTGACTATCTGTGGACCCCTACCGTTACCGGCACGGATCCTACCCCGTACATCATCATGTCGTCCGAGGCGAACAAGGAACTCCTTGCAACCCGCTTCTATGACAGGAAGAACCTTGATGTTGTGAACCAGGTCAAGCCTGAGTCCCGCAACCTGATCTACAACGGCTTTGCCCGTTTCAGTGCAGGCTTCACGAACTGGCGGCACGTCATCATGGGCGGCTCCACCAACGCAAGCGCTACCACGCTGAGCTGACTTTGACACGGCGGGGGGAGGGATCCCCTCCCTCCGCTATATCCGGAGGTAATCATGATCAAGATAGGCGACATCATAGATGGTAAAAGAGTGACGAAGGTTTTCTATCTGTGCGGTGCGCTGGCGTACCAGAGCGAACCGGTCAAGGATGTGCTTGTTGACAAGAAAGAGAGCGTCCTTGTTGACGAACCGAAGGCAGAGGAAGCACCCAAGAGACGGACGAGGAAAAAGTAATGGCGTACACATGGAACGATATCAAGCTGGCAACACTTCAGAAGATGTTTTCGTCCAACGGGACGACTATCCAGGTTGACTCCAGCACAAAAGAATATATCGAATCCATGCCGCAGGCCGCAAATGAGGGACTTCAGCTCCTTGCGACCGCAGGAAAGTTTATCCTGAAAAGCCAACAGATCGTCGTTCGGGATACGAAGAACCTTCTTACAGGCGCGTTTGAGAAATACTATGTGACGGATGGAGAAAAGACATTCAACGTCGCAGGCGCGAAATCATATTATTTCACGGTCATGGGGACAGGGATCCATTGTACGGTGACGGTAGGTGAGAATGACCCTATCATTATCGAAACGCCTGTCCCTGAGGGCGAGGAAGATCCGCACACGATTGAATCCAACACGGGTTTTGCGGTATTCAAGGGGAATCTGGAGAACCCGAATAAGGAGATGGTAACACTTTCCTTCTCCTGCGAATATCCCTTTGAGGTCAGGAATGTTGCTATGTATGAGTTTAACTATCCGACCGACGCGGATGTTCCTGTCTATGAAGAATATATCAGATACTACCTTCCCGATGTCATGGAGAGTTTCTATCAGCTTTCCGAGAATGATATCTATTTTGAATCCGATACGGGGAAGGGTAACTATATTGCCGCGGATGAATACTATCAGGAAGCGGACAAGACGCTTGTTATTCCGAGGACAGAGACCGGCATCTATACGGTCTACTATAAGGCATATCCTGAACAGATCACGCAGCAGACCGCGGATGACTATGTTCTTGAACTGGATCCGGAAGTGGCGGCAATCCTTCCTCTTTACATGGCATCACAGTTATACAAGGACGATGACAATGCTATAGCGACTGTCTATAGAAATGAGTTTGAGGTAGCCTTTGACAGACTTTCACAGAAGGCAAAGATCCAGCGAAAAGAGGAGTTTGTCTCTGAGAGTGGGTGGTGTTAATGGCGGCAACGTCTTTCAGGGTTCCTGCAAGCCCGAAGATCAGCATATATAAAAATGAGAGTTTCCTTGGGTGCGATTTCACATCGGACGCATCCACGGTTGACGATACAAAAAGTCCTAACTGTATAAACATGATCCGGTCCGTACCGGGGAAGGTCAGAAAGAGGATGGGGTATCGAAAGATGGCTGCTTATGACGGGCAGTGCATCTATGGCGTACATCATCTGTCTACAACGGATATCTGGCTGGTGCATGCAGGGACAAAGATCTATAACCTTACGGCGCCGATGGGCGCTAACTGGGTTGACCATGATGACAATGAGATCGTGGACTATGACACGAACAACATTGTCTTTCTTGACGGGGATCCGGAAAACACTCTCATGTATGAGGGGATGGCAGAGCACAGAAGCGTATCGTTTGAGATAGGCTTAAAGTTAGTCATCCTGGATGGATCCAACATGTTTATCTATGACGGTACTACGTTTGGGAAGGCAAGCGATAGTGCTTATGTCCCTACTCTGTTTATCTCCGAAGAACCGCAGGGCGGTAGTACAGAAGATATCTATGAGGCGAGAAACCTTATCCAGCCTGCATGGAAAGAATCCTATTATGTAAGCTCTGAACAGGCAAGCACAAAGGTATTTCAGTTATCTTTCGGGGATCTTGACAATACCGCGGTCAAAGCGTGGGTTATGGATAGTGACGGTGAGATGCAGGAGAAAACCGAAGGGACGCATTTTACAGTAGACAGAACGGCAGGCAAGGTCACATTCGTAACGGCCCCTGGTGCATCTCCTATCTCCGGACAGGATAACGTCATCATTCAGGCATATAAGACTGTTCCGGGGTATGCGGATAGGATCAATCACTGCACGATAGGGGCACTGTTCGGGGTCAATGGTGCATCGGATAGACTGTTTGTATCGGGGAACCCTGATAAGGGTTATGACAATGACGGGAACCTTTACACGAATATCAATAGAGACTGGTACTCCGGACAGTATGATCCGACATACTATGCCGATACAAGTTATTCACAGTTAGGATCGGACGCATCCGCGATCATGGGATATTCGATCATCAATAACTATCTGGCTACCCATAAAGACTATAACGAGCTCTGGCAGTCTGTTCTTATCAGGTCGGGCGATCTGGTAGAGGGAAAACCTTCTTTCAAGTTAGTAAATGCCCTGCAGGGCGCAGGCGCGTTTTCAAAGTATTGTTTTTCCTATCTGGAGGAAGAACCTCTGTTTTTGACAAAACTAGGCGTGTATGCAATCACCGCGCAGGATATCACCGGCGAGAAGTATGCACAGAACAGAAGTTATTATCTGGACGGAAAACTGCTTGAAGAGGAGAACCTGGAGGAAGCATACGCCTATACCTACAGAGATTACTACCTTCTGTCTCTGAACAATCATGTGTATGTGTTGGATGGCCTGCAGCCTATCAGAACGGACAAGAGCAAGCCTTACGCTACGAGGCAGTATGTAGGGTTCTTTTGGGATGATATACCGGCATATTGCTTCTTTGAACTGAATGGCAACCTCTGTTTTGGGACCACAGACGGATATATCTGCAAGTTTTACACGAACAGAAAAGAACTGGAATCGTATAGCGATTTTTGCGTAGAGGATGGCGAGGAATCAAAGAGAGAGATCCCTTGTGTTTGGGAGACCGCAGACATCTGCGAGAGCCTGTTCTATAAGAACAAGAAGTATCGGTATATCGCCATCAAGAGCATGCCTGAACTTTCCTCCTCGGTGCAGATTTGGGCGCAGAGACATGGTATTTGGGAAATGCTCAAAGAGGATGAAGGAACACTCCGGTACTTTGATTTCAGACTGATCGATTTCACACGCTTTTCGTTCAATGTTGACCAGACCGCAAAGGTCATATCCACAAAGGCAAGGTTGAGGAAGTTAGACCATGTGCGGTTTAGGTTTATCAATGAGAAGTTAGAGCAACCGTTTTCTATCAACGATTTTGCCGTGGAATATACACAGAACGGCAACCATAAGGGGTGACGTATGGCTTTTGAAAAGATTGATGAGGAACTCATATTAAACGGTGGTGTGAAGTCTCTGCCTGATTCTCCGCAGTTACAACCTGCGGCACTAAAGGCAAAGTTTGACGAGCTGGGGGACGCGGCATGCGTGGCATTCAATAACTTCATTGACGCTATCTCCGCACAGTCAGGCTTCCAGAACATCGGTGCGGTCGTTCCGACAGGGATTACGGCAAGCGCAAACGCACAGTCCATCATGAATGTTATCGCCGGGATTGCGGTGTCTTGTGATGCGAACAAGCATAGCCACTTGAATAAGACGACGCTTGATGCGATCACGTCGGAACTTTGGGGGCAGGTCACGACGTTACTTGAACTTATGTCCGCGGTTCAGACCATCGGATCTAATTCTATGACGCCCACACTTTCGACCGAATTGCCTTCCTCTAAAGCGGTGGCGGCATATCTCACGTCACAGATAAGCACGATCAAGAGCGCGGTATATCCGGTCGGTGCAGTGGTATGGACGGATGGTACGGCCCCGGCAACGGTGTATGGATTTGGAACATGGACGCAGATCGAGACTGTGGAAGAAGGTCTGGCTGCATGGAAGCGGACCGCATAAGGAGGGGTTATGGCAACGAATAAAAAGATAAGCGATCTCCCTGCTTTAACCGGAACTGTAGAGGATAACTATAACCTCGCCATTGATGACGGGACTACCACTTATAAAGTAAGCGTCTCCCACTTTGAGGAAGCGGCGGCAGGTACGGCGAGTCAGTACGCGGCGGCGGCGGCAGAGAGTGCGGAAGCGGCAGAAGGTTTTGCAGGAGACGCGGCGACCACGGCAACCACGATAGAGACAGACATCGCAACCGCGACAGGTCTTGTCAATGACGCGAGAGGGTATGCTTCATCGGCGGCAGATTCCGTAACGGCTGCACAGGCGGCATCCGGTGCGGCAACCACGAAAGCGAACGAGGCGTCAAATAGTGCGAACGCGGCGGCAGGATCTGCAGGAGAAGCGGCGGCATCGGCAACGGCGGCGGCGAACTATGTTACGAATGCACAGACGGAAGTAAACCGGGCGAAGTCATGGGCGGACTATCCGAATGAGGCATCATACGGAAGCGCAACGAATAATGCTCATTACTGGGCGGATCAGGCACAGGCGGCTGCAGGCGGCGGTGTGATGTCCTTTAATACCCGGTCAGGGTATGTAGTATCGCAGGCGCATGACTATAACGCAGGTCAGGTGGACTATGACAACACTTCAAGCGGCATGACTGCAACAGATACACAGGCGGCTATTGATGAACTTGATACAGACCTCGGGACGCTTGATACCGCGGTTACTACCTTGTCCGGTACAGTGGCAGGGAAAGAGGATAAGCCGACTATTCTGACTGCGACACTTACAGCAGGGCAGACGAGCCTTACATTTACAGACGCGGCTCTTGTGTCAACCGCTATGGTGGAGGTCTATGTAGAGCATGGCATAACACCGAAAACAATGGACGATAGCACGACCGGCACACTTGTCCTGACATTCAATCCGCAGCAGAGCAATCTGTCTGTCAAGGTTGCTATCCGATAAGGAGGGAGTATGTATATCAGAGTTGGCGTAGGTGGCGGTTCCGGGTATGAAATTCATATCACTACAGACGACACGAACCTTTACGGATATACCATAACGATATCAAAGAACGGTACGACAGTAGGAACGACTGCCTTTGATAATACCGGCGAAGCGTCTTTCAGCGTTGACGAGACTGGGACATATACCGTTTCTGTCACATACGATGGGAACACCTATTCCGAGAATGTTGTTGTATCTGCCTTTGAAGTGGAGTTATCCGCAGGTTTTGTCTTGTCGTCCTGGCTCACCGCAGGCGATGTTACGGGAACCTATGCCAACCTTGCCGCCGTCCTTGCCGACGAAGAAGCCGTCCGCAAGTTAATGACGATCCATGCGGCGGTGGACTATCTGGCAAGTTTTGAATCCACGGACGCAAGCGTTGTCACAATCCTCAACGATAACTACGCGGCGAAGTGGATAAGTCTCACGGACTACGCTATGGACGTTTTAGAAGCCGCCTATGGAACGCTGATGGGTACAATCGGCAAGTACGGCTACGGCGAGTGGGGCATCACAGACGCGACCACAACACCGCCTACATGGGGAGCGTTGGGGAATGTACCCGTGATGACGAGCAATAGTGCGCCGTATGGGGAGGCAATATCGAATAGCGTTTATCAGAATTATTACCCTTGGTGCGCGTTTTCAAAAGGCGGTTCGTCCTTGCCGTGGTCACCGTCACAGACAGGCACTACAACAAACACAATTTGGCTTGGGTATAAGTTTACAAATCCTGTTGATGTTCGCAAGTTTAGCATCAAGTTAAATGTGAGGACGGGCGGACAGTATGTTGTCAAGATACAGGGTTCAAACACGGGCGATTCTGCCGATTGGCATGATGCGAGTGGAAATATCACGGTGTATAGCGGTGGTCAGTCGGGTAAAATCACATACGATGGAAACATCACGGGCGCAGGGTTCTATCTGTATTGGCGTGTGTTCTTTGTCACGGCAAATCCCGGCGCAAGTAATGCGGTATCTGCTAATGTTTATGGTCTGCAATTCTACGGTCGCACCTTAAAGGTATCCGTCCCGAAGATGTCGGGGAATACTACGCCGTATGGGGAGGCGTTTGCGTCAAGTGAGTACAGTTCCACCTTCGCGGCGTGGAAAGCATTTGACCAAACGAACGCGGATAGTAACGATTGTTGGCACGCAACATATGAAGCAAATCCGTATCTCGGCTATGATTTTGGGTCGGCGGTTGTTGTGAAAAATATCACGTTCCGCTCCAGAAATTATAGTCCCGCATATCCTCCGAACACCTATAAAATACAGGGTTCAAATGAAAGCAAAACGTCCGGCTATGAGGATATTTTGTCTGGGACAATCAATAACACCACCGCTAACAAACTGTTTATCATTGATGCGTCCGCAAACAACAAGGCGTACAGATATTACAGGATGTATGTGACGGCTAACATGAGTGCAAGTAGCGGGACTTGTCAAGTGGGACAGTTACAGTTCTACGGCAAAGACTACTCCGAACGCGAATGGGACACCACACATCCTAGGCGGTATCTGTATGACCACGGTATCGAGTTTGAAACCATAGCAAGAAGCGGTCACGATAGCGCATACGGAAACGGGTACACAACACAATATCCCAACTTCGGCGCAGACGGCGCGGAAATCGGTAAAAACGTGGCGAAGGTTTTCTATCCGTTTGTCACGGACGAAAAGGTTGATGTTACTGACTATGACACCCTTGCCGTTGTGTATGAACCGTTTAATTCGTATGGTTCTACCACGAATAGTCAATGTGGAAGAGTAGGCGCGACCGCATCGAAGAACCCGTCTGACGGATATTATATCGGAACAAGTTATACTACATTACTTATGGCTAAACCCGACCCGTACACGATTGCTGATTTTTCAAGTCTTAATGGCGAGTATTACATCGGCGTTGTGACGGACGAGAACAACCGAATGGATACAATCAAGGAATTGTGGCTTGAATAAGGAGGGATGCCATGAGTATGTTAATCGCCACAACCGAAGATAAAAGTACAATTTTCATCGGCATCACAGGGGAAGAAAAAGAAATGTTGATTAAGTATGCGGACGAAAACAATACAACTTTGGATCAATTCGTTGGCAAAGCCATTTGTGATGCTATGCGGTTACGGCTGAACAAGGAGGAACAATCATGCTGATATTTGAAAACTCAAACCTTGAAATCCACGATGTAGGCTCATCCACCGACCCTACCCTCACTCCAATCGAGGTTACGGACGGCACGTTTGATGGATGGTCGGTCGCGAAAATATGCTGTTACCGCGCACAGGTGGTGGACGGCAACGTGGTCATGCTTACACCTTACGTTGACAGCCGCTTGATTGAGCATATCGACCAGCTTGGCAAGCAGGCAGAAGCCGCGACACCGACCATCATCGAGGAGACCGCATACATCGGTGACACGGCGGTTATCTTTACGAACGTGCCGCAAGGTATCCTCTCCGTCTGCATGACGGACGGGACCAACTATCCGTCCTACACGGTCCGCAGGGACGGCGGCATCGTGGAGGTATCTTTCGATCCGCTTGAAACCGTAAACAAAGTGACACTTTCAATCTTATAAGAGGAGGGACAAAACAATGAGATATTACATCATGACCATCGAGCAGTACACCGCACAGGGCGCGGAGGCAAAGAGCGAACAGAGCAAGGTGGAGAAGAAGAACACGCTTGATTCTGCGCTCGGTTACTTCTATGACACTCTTTCCACGGTGGCAAAGTCCGCGGCTCATAACTTCCTGGACATCAAGATCGTGCAGAGTGATGGCGGCATCATCAAGAAGGACATTTACGGCGCATACGTTGACGAGGAGTAACACCGGGAGGGGTGCGCTATGGAGACGATGACAGTCAATGATTTGGTTCGGCTTGCGGTCATAATCGCCGGGCTATGGGGGTTTTTCAAGGTGGTCAATGAAATAATCAAAGCGGCGAATGATCGGCATGACCGCGAGCAGAGATGGGATGATACCGCGGACACACTTCGGAAGGAACGGAAAGAGGATGTGTGCCGGTATGACGCACAACTTTCCGATATCAGGAGAAGCCAGGAGGACATTCGCACGGAATTTGACGCAAAGGTTCAGGAGATCAAGGCGGAGCAGTTAATCATTGTTGAATGTCTCCGGGCGGTTCTGGATGGTCTGCATCAACAGGGATGTAACGGCAAGGTGAGCGAGGCCATCAACCTGCTTGATAGTCATATCGTCGAAAAGGCGTACAAGCCATGAAGAAACTGAACGGACTGGACTATTACATCATTTACTGCATTGTGGCCTGCATTGTCTATGCAATAGCGGAAATGATCGTTTCTTCCGTTACTGGGATAACGCACGATGCTCTGACCGTAGCCTGGTACGGGTTCCACGGAGGAGAAGTATTTTGTGCCTGCATGGTAAAGCGCATGAAATTGAAGGTGAAGAAAGATGACTTTAGTTAAGGTTGTGGCGTTTTGCGGTCTGGTATATCTGGTCGCGGCTATTGCATATTTCCTTTTCATTTGGAGGTGGAAATGAACGACATTACTTTTATGATCCTAAAGATTGTCATATCTGTATGCGCAGCTCTGATCACGGCATATGTGATTCCTTATCTGCGGACACTTAAAAATGATCGGAGGTATGCAGCCGTGATTGACATGGTGGCGCTTGCGGTGAGAGCGGCGGAACAGACCATCCGGGAGAGTGGGATGGGAGCCGTAAAGAAAGAGCAGGTTATCGCGCTTGTTCAGGACTGGATGCGAGAACAGGGGTATGACATGTCTTATGATCAACTCTCGTCTCTGATCGAAGCGTGTGTCTACCAGATGAAGAAGGAGGCAAAATGAGGACATCGGCGGCGACACTGAATAAAATCGCGGAGTTTGAAGGGATCCGGTTGAAAGCCTACAGATGCCCTGCAGGTGTATTGACTATCGGTGTAGGGCATACCGGTCCGGACGTGAAGGAAGGCATGGAGATTACCAGAGAGCAGGCGATGGATCTTTTCAGGCAGGATATCGCAAAGTTTGAGAAGTATGTTGCAGCCACAGGACTTGAACTGACACAGAATCAGTTTGATGCGCTTGTGAGCTTTGCATATAACTGCGGCGCCGGGAACCTGCAGAAACTTGTCAAAGGGAGGAACTACCAACAGATCGGAAACGCTATGCTCCTGTATGACAAGGCAAAGGGCAGGGTGCTTCCGGGATTGACCAGGAGGAGACAGTGGGAAAAAGCACTTTTCTTGTCTGATAAACCGCAGGGGAAACCCATCTCCACAATCGCACAGGAAGTAATAGACGGGAAGTGGGGAAACGGGATTGACAGAAAGAACAGACTGCATGCGGCAGGCTATGACTATGCCACAGTGCAGAAGGAAGTGAACCGCATGCTGCGGGGATAATAAAGGAGGAGGATATGGGAACGACCTATAACATCGGCAAAAACAAGTGGGAACAGAGTAATCTCAACAATAACATGTCCGGCACTGATGCGAACGCGATCTATTATGCGACGCATGGCGGATCCATGAGTGGGGCGGCGAATGACAAACTGACGAACCCCGGTAGTTATGTGTCTACGACCGCAGACAAGGGAACCGGCAAAGGTGGAAGCGGCGGCTCCGGTGGCGGAAACGGATCCGGTGGATCTATCGACATCAGCGGCTATGGCGGTGGCGGCTATGACGCAACAAGCGTCTGGCAGGCATACCTTGACAGACTGACCGCACAGGCACAGGCGGCATATGAGAGGAACATGGAGCGTATTGCAAGCGCTTATGAGAACTCTCGCAATTCTCTGTCCGAGAACTACGATTCCACGAAGGGACAGTTAGAGAGCGCGGCAAGCAAGTCCAGGGGAGAGATCAACTCTGATTCCGAGAGCTCTATGAGACAGGCATACATCAACAACATGCTTTCCCGGAGAGACCTCCTGCAGAACATGACCGCGCAGGGCATGAGCGGCGGTGCGACAGAATCCACGATGGCAAGTCTGGAGAATAACTACGGGAATGCCCGTAATCAGATCGACACGCAGAGAAACAAGTCCCTGAAGGATCTGGAAGCGACATTCGCTAACAATCTCGCACAGGCCCTGCAGCAGTACAATTCGCAGATGGCTTCCCTGAATCAGTGGAGAGCCGGTCAGGAGATGGCGGCAGAGAATGCCCTGAATAACTTTGAGGCAGGCTATGCGGCGAACTTCTCGCAGCTTGCGCCTAGTAATGACGCTTACCTTGCGGCACTCAATGCCTTGATGGGTAATCAGTCTGGCTTCTCCTTCAATGCGACCGCGGCGAACAATCCGTACTATGGGGCAAGCGTACAGCAGGCGAACAATCAGAACAACACGAACTATGCGGAATACCTGGCTGCACAGGGACTTCTTGGCAATAACGTGACGAGATCTAATCTGTATAACCAGTACAGGAACGGATCGCTTTCTTCGGAGGATCTTGTGGCTCTGATCAATCGTCTTGGCCTGTAAACCAAACTGTTCCGGGCGGGTCATATGATCCGCCCATAAGGAGACATGATGAATTATTCTGCGCGTAAAGAAGGCAATAATGACTGGGCCCGTGTTTCTGGCTTTTTGAAAGCACAGGAGAAGGCACAGAAGCAGGCTCTCAAACTGCAGGCAAAAGCACAAAAGCAGACAACACAGCGGTCTACTCGGAAAGAACTGACCGCTGATGAGGTCATGGCTGATTATGACAAGTGGCTGAAGGTTCAGGAGGCACAGAGTTTCCTTGATAGCCGTACCCCCACGAACAATAGCGCAGAATCCATCATGGCGGACTATGATAACTGGCTTGCCGGTCTGAAAGCGCAGGAAGCACAGAAGGTTCAGAAAAAACCGGCACAGAAGGTCCAGAAGGAACAGGAACAGAAGCCTATACCTGTCCTGCAGGATAACCGCGTCTTTAACGAACAGGACGCAAGGAAGAGACAGGCAGAGCAGGTCATGAATAATCGCGTATTCGATGAGGAAAGCGCGAAGAAGAGACAGGCAGAACAGGAAGCTATTGTTGGGAACAAGAAGAAGGTCCCGGAAACGGACGATCTTGTAAGACAGTTTGCAGAAGCGAACGGTGTATCTCTGGAAGAAGCGCAGAGACAGTATGATGCTTTCACGAACCAGGGGATCGGAACGGTTGACCAGTCAAAGCAGGTCGGCAAGGAGCAGGCGAAGTTCTTGTCTGATTCGGAAAAAGCGGACAAGTGGCTGGATCCTTCTCACAAGATGACAAAGGCGGAGAAGAAGCAGGCGCGGCAGATTGTCACGGACTTTAACAAGAAGTACGGAAGTAACGGGCAGCTTGTCCGCACAGAAGAAGAAAAGCAGGCAGCGGCAAAGATCGCGGCTCTTGATGCAAAGAGCAAGGTAGGCGGTAGCTTTAACGCCGGCTTCTATCGTCCTATCCTGAACGCGACCAACATGCTCTATAAAGGTGCGGACTATTTGCTTGGCGGAAGCGCTGAACTTGGCGCAGGCATGATTGACGACCTTGCAGGGACAGACCTTGCCGGTGCGGTACATAATGCCCGGAAATCTGCTAATGATCAGATGGCGCAGAACGCGCAGTATCTCCGTGGGGTATATCAGAACGCACAGACACAGAACCCTCTTGCTTATGGCGGTGGTAATCTGGCAGGTACGGCGGCTATGTATATGGCTACGAACCCCGCCTTTGATGCTATCGGCAGTGCAGCAGGTTTAGGGGCAGGCGGTCAATTCCTTGCAAATCAGGTGGGGCAGAACGCACAGGATCTTTTGCTTGACACACTCCCCGAATACATGGAGAATACCGCCTCCGGAATGTCTACAGAAGAGGCTAACAAGGAAGCGCTGAAAAACATCGGCATGAACGCAGGCGGCAACCTCTTGATGGGTATGTTGGCTGAACTCATCCCCGTCTTGAAATCACAGAAGGAAGCACAGAAGAAGGCGGCGGATGAGATTGTGCAGTATGGACGGGATGTACTCGCTCCTCTTGCGGATGATGCGGACAATGTAGTCCGTAATGCTGACATTGCTTCCCTGGCTAAACCTGTCACACAGGAGATCCCGAACCCTCTTGACCCTGCAACAATGGCAAAACAGGCGGCAGAAGGCGTGGATGATCTCGCCGCACAGAGTAAGCAGGCGGCTGAAACTATTGAGAATTTGTCCGAACAGGTGCCGAAACAGGATATCGGGCATGAGCTCGCATGGAGATACGCCGATAGCGCTCACAACTATGATCCTTACGATTATGGGGATTCGATGTATTCTGATAGCGGAATGGTAGAAGAAGCCGCGATAGAAGAAATGGCAAAGGATATCAACGAAGGGAAAGACCTTTCGGGATATATCGAATCTCTGGAGGAAATCGTTGACGAGGTTGACGACCCGGCGGAAAGAGCGGAAGTGGAGAACCTTATCCGTGAACTGTCTGAACTCAATCCTACAAAGCCTGCAGAAGCGGCACAGGAAGCGGCAGAGCAGGTCGGTTCTGGCAAGGCCCGTATTGTTGAGGACGCCTGGAATAATCGTAAACCCGGCGACACAGATAGACGTGCTATCGGAAATATGTTTGCGGTCATTGAGGAAGAGGCGAGGGCAGGAAGGTTGAACCTGTCTGATGAGGACTGGGAGCGTCTCATCAAAGCCGGTGATGAAGTGGCAAAGAAAGGGAAGCGCAAGAGCCTTGCGGTGATGGACGAGATCCTTCTTAAGGCAGGTGCTGAAGAAGTCCCCATGCAAACGGCAAGAATCGGCGCGGATCCCATGATTGCGGAATCCCTTGATCGCTTTGACATCATGGCAAATAACATCCGTGAGATCATGGGAAGACTGGACTATGCCGGTAATGCGAAGGCGGAGAAGGAAGCCGGGATTATTGAGCAGGCACTTCAGGACTATGAGAAAGCTATCAATGCGAAGGACGTGGAAGCGGCAGACGAGGCATCAAGGGTACTCACGAATGCCAGAAGGCGGTTCCATAATGCCGTAAAGGACATTGACGGGTACAATGGTGAACTCAATACCGCGTCTATGGGTACGGCTATTGATACGCCTGCTTTCCATATGCGGAAGAAGGTCGGCTATAAGAGTGATTTTGAGATCCCTGATGTGCCCGAAGGTGATAGATTTGCACATCCGAAGGGTACGACGTGGGAAGAATATCAGACCGCGAGACAGGCGGTGCAGGATCGGCAGGGTGCTGTTGATGTTATCGCAAATGAGGTAGAGAAGCGCCTTCCTAATACTCCTGATGCCGGGAATAAATACGATCAGTTTTTGCGCGCCGCACACAAAATGGCGGTAGAAGATACTCCCGAAGCGAAGGAAGCTCTGCAGCAGGCGTACAAGGAAATCGAGGGTGCATTGACCGAACCTCTCCCGGAGGAGACAGTCGGTGATGCCGCACGTCTGCTTAAAATGGATCTGCAGTATTTTGCGAAGGACGCGGACGATGTTGCAAAGGCCGCAAACATGGATGGTGTCTTAAAAGATCTCCCCGAAAAAGGTAATGGAGAGAGAAAGATATCAAAGTATCGCACTAATTCAATGGAGAAATTGGATAGTGTGACTGATGCAAACGCGCCTAAAGAGGATTTCGGGCATAACGTATATACCGTTGCAAAACAGACCGAAGATGGTATAGAGCGCTGGGGAAAAAATCCGAACGCGGTAAGAGACCTGCAGGCAAAAGAAGCATGGGACGAGGTTGACGCAAGATATGCACAGCGTCGGTGGACTGAACTTATGGAATCCGGGAGCGAGGAGGACGTCAAGGAAGCGCTGAGACTTTCCAGAAAACAGTCCTATGAACTCAGAGAAGGCGGACGTCTTGTGCAGGTAGCTGCGGAAATGGATAGTATTGCAAGTCAGCTCAACGCTGCAAAGCAGACATTAAATAAGAAGGTTGACAGCATTAGGGGAACTGGCACGTCAGAGGCATTGGATAACCTCGGCACAAAGCTCGACAATAAGTTAGACGGGATTGATCTTCAGACCGCAGAAGGAAGGAAGAAGGCAGAAGAGATCGTATCGGATGCACTTGGTCGCAACATGAGAGAGTATGCGCCTACGAACAAGAACATGAAAAGCAAGAAATTCAAGCATACCGATAAGATTCTTGATGGACTTCGGAAAGGCAAGTACAAGAATAGCGAAGAACTTATCAATGCTATTTATAAGCAGAATGGCGGCGCGGTCATTTCCGCACAGGATCAGAAGAAGATATATGATTTGCTGAACATGGCAAAAGATATGGCGGACGGAAGCAGGGAGCAGGAGATTATCCTTGCAAAAGCCGCAAAGATTGCCACAAAGGGAGCGCCTTCTACGTTCGGAGAGAAAGTCAAGGCGATCCTGTATATGAACATGCTCGGCAATTTCAAAACGGCAATTTCCAGAAACGCCTTTGGTAACTTGATGTATCAGGGACTAGAGCAGGCAAGAGCTCCGTTTGCCGCGATTGCTGACAGGGCAACCTCTCTCGCCACAAAGCAGCGGTCCTCACTTGGATGGAATGCAGGCAAGGCAAAGTCGTATGCTTCCGGTCTCTGGAAAGGCACAAAGGAACAGGCAGGCGATCTTGTTTCCGGATTGACAAGAGGGGAATTAACAAGCACTGGGAGAAGCGGAGAACTCGGATGGGCGAATGCTCTGAAAAATAATCGCTACACGTTCAATGAGGCTGGAAGCAATAAGGTAGCGAACGGACTTGCAAAGATAGCGAACTCTGCGGAGTTTTATGTCACGAACGCTATGAAACTTGGAGACCGCCCGTTCTATGAGGCAAACTATGCACAGCGTAGTACAGAACTTCATCAGCTTGTGGATCGTTACGGCAAGGACGCAGTTGCAGGACTTGCAGGCGTACCGGACGAAATGCTTGATGACGTCATTGATATGACTGCGGCGGTTCATGCGGCGGATTCTGTATTCCAGAAACATGGGGAAATGTCAAAGGGTCTGACGGATATCAGGAACGGACTAGGTGAACTCTCTCGCGGAATACTTGGCATTGACGTTTTGAGTACGGCGGCGAGCCCGTTCACTATGACGCCCGGAAACATTTTACAGAGAACGGTTGAGTATAGTCCTCTTGGCTTCTTAAAGAATGGCATCAAAACAGCGCAAGAGATTAAGGCGGGATCATTTGATCAGAAAAGATTTGTTGATGAACTCTCGCGTAGCACTCTTGGATTGCCTATTCTTGGCGGTGCATACGCACTTGCGAAGAATGGCTATATTAACGGTGGATATAGCGAGGATGAGGACGAAAAAGCCGCACAGATTGCGGATGATTTTATCGAATACGGGGTGAAACTTGATCCTAACGGGACGAGCTATGATGCTTCCGATCTTCCTGTTATCGGGCCTTTTGCACAGGCAGGTGGTGCGGTAGCGGAAAAGGGTGTAAACGCCGAATCACTCGGGCAGGCGATAAATGCGGTCACTATGGGATCGACTATGCAGGGACTGCGTAAAGCGTTTGGTGCCGAAGGTTCATACAGCACATCCGGGAGCATGCTTGACAATTTGAAGGACACGGTTTTATCATCCGGAACGCAGCTTATCCCTTCCCTTCTGAGGCAGACAGCACAAACAACCGATAAGTATAAGCGGGAACTTGGAGAATATAAGACGCCCGAATATTATTTGAACCTTATCAAAAACAGTGTGCCGGGGTGGCGTGAAACAATGCCTATTAAGTATGACGATGAGGGGAACCCTATTCTCCAGAACCAGGGACGGCCTCTTGGCGACAAGATCCTTGAAAACTATATCCTTCCCATGAAACGGAGCGATTATGAACCCTCCGAATTGAACCAGGAAGCAAAGCGTTTGAAAGATGCGACCGATGGAAAGACGGGCGGATATGCACCGAAAGCAAAGCGCAAAGACCTGAAACAGTGGGCGGAGAAGGCAGAAACCGAATACTCTGAAGCAGATTTCAGAGACTATAAGAAGGAATACGGAGAACTTAAACGCGACGTAGCGACTAGCGTTATCGGATCTGACTTCTATCAGTCTCTTGATCCCAACACGCAGGTTGAGGTTCTCTCGGCGGTGTATTCCGGATTGAAGCAGGTGGAGAAGAATAAGCTCACCGGCCTTGAAACAGACGATAAGTTGGCACACGCGTATATGGACGGCGGCATTGATGGTGTTATGGAACACCTTGCCACAAAGTACAATCCTTATGGCATGAATCAGGACGCCTACAAGAAAATGCAGGAAGAAGGCGCCGATATGTCAAAGTATGAAGGCTATGGCGAAGCGCTTTCGTCCCGTGAGATTGAGGACAAGAAGGCATACCGCGAAGCGTTTGCATCTGGAGGTGAGGAGGCCCTTGATAAAGAGGTCGCATACCAGCAGGCGCTCTCTGAAGCAGGTCTGTCCGATTCAAAGACAAACCGCGCAGCATGGGAGAAACTGTCAAAATCCGAAGGCGCTATTGATACCATGAAGAAGCTCGGAGAGATCCGGGAAGGATCAAAGGATGAGAACGGAAACTTGGATATAGCGAGTTTGCTTGACTATGCGAACAAGGATAAGACTGTCACAAAAGAAATGCTCGATATGCTGAAGGGTTCAAACTGGACCGGCACTTTTAAGAAGAATGGTAATTCATGGGTGTATGTCAAAAAGAATGGCGCTACTACAGAGGGGAGCAATAGTCCTGCAGGGCAGGCGAAGCAGGAGCTTGAAAACTATGGCCTGAAAGGGGATAAGATTGTCCCTATGTTGACAAGGGCGAAAGAGACCATTCCAAAACTGACCACCGCGCAGTTTGCAAAGACATACAAAGAGATTGACCGGGACAACAAAAACGGTTTATCACAAAAGGAAATGCTTGCTTATCTGAACAAGGGATCCTGGACGGATGAAGAAGCAAATAAACTTTGGGTCGCTTATGGGGACGACTGGCAGAAGAAGCCTGTATTGAAAAACGGTGAATGGGTAGCCGTAAAGAAATGACGCATCCGGACATCTCCAACAGCGAAATAGCAAAACTGATATCCGAATGGATACACAGTGAGCGCGACCGGAAGATCCTTAAAAGACGACTGATAGATGGCATATACATAGAACCTCTGGCAGAAGAGTTTGACATGTCGGTGTCACAGATAAAGAGGATCATCGTCAAAGGATCCCGAACAATCTTCTCAAAAATCTGAAAATGGTACGAAAGTGAGCTGCAGGCGGTCTCGTCTGCAGCTTTCTTTATGCCTACAATATCCCCATAAGGAGGGGCGATATGTGGGTATATCTTAATCTTAATCCTTTAAAGAAGCGTACAGGAGACTGCGTGGTGAGGGCATGTGCCTTTGCTACAGGTCAATCATGGGATGAGACGTACTGGGAACTTTGCGAGAAGGGGTTTGACCGGGCAGAGATGCCTGCTTGGAATGCATCGTGGTTCGCATACCTTAAAGACAAGGGTTTCCAGAGGCACATCATACCGGACACCTGTCCTGAGTGTTATCAGGTGAGGGACTTTGCCAATGATCATCCTAAAGGGACATACGTTCTGTTCATACCGTATTCTACCGATGGCGTGGGGCATGTAGTCGTTGTGGAGGATTCGGTCGTTTATGACACATGGAACTCAAGTTTTGAGGTTCCCTTAGCCTACTGGCAGAAAGGAGAAGTATGATTCAGCATCAACCCATGTATCAGATGCCAATGTATCAGCAGAAACCACAGACAGGCTTTGTCGTTGTAGGGACAGAAGAGGAAGCGCTGAGATACCCCATAGCACCAGGGAACTCTATCACATTCAAGGTGGAGAACCAGCCGGTTATCCTTGAAAAGATAATGGGATTCTCTCAGTTGGATAGTCCGCAGGTGAGGAGATACCGGATTGTGGAAGAGGAGCCTCCGAAAGAAGAGGTCAAAGACGTTGCCCGTCTTGATGAACGTATGTCTGAGATAGAGCAGGAGATTGAGAAGATAAAGACCATCATGATCAAGAAACCTGCGAGAAAGAAGGAGGCAGAGGATGAATAACATGATGCAATTCATGCAGAGCTTCAATCAGTTTCGGCAGTCCATGCAAGGGCAGAACCCCGACCAAATCATCCAGAACCTCATGCAGAACGGACGCTTGACGCAGCAACAGTATGAACAGGCCAGACAACAGTCCTTGCAGATTCAGAAGATGATGCCCGGCGCGCAGGGCTAGTCGAATACATCAACCCGGCTTTCCAGAATACGAGGAAGGTCGCTTACCCCTCAAAGATAGGGGAGAAAGGAGTCAATTATGGCTTTAGCAGATGACAACATGATTATGCCCGTGAGTCCTTCGGGCGGTGGATTCGGCGGAGGGGACTTCGGTGCATGGATTATCCTCTTCCTGATCTTCGGCATGTTCGGTGGCGGTGGTTTCGGGAATGGCGGTTTCGCTGGCAATGATTTCCCCTGGCTGATGAATGGTCAGAACAATATCAATGCCAATACGAATGCCGGTTTCCAGAACGCGGCACTGCAGGCGTCCGTTGGTGATCTTCGGACAGGTATCACGGCAGGTTTCGGTGATGTCGCACTCGGCATTGCTGGCATCAATCAGAATATCTGTCAGTCCACCAACACCATCGGGAACCAGATTTACGGACTGTCTTCTCAGCTTTCTCAGTGCTGCTGTGAGAACAGACTGGCGACCGCACAGACGCAGAACGTGGTGCAGAGCGAAGGAGCCGCGACCCGTCTCGCCATCCAGAACCAGACTCAGCAGATCCTGGACAAGATGTGCCAGCAGGAGATCGATAACCTGAAGACCCGCAACCTTGAGCTTCAGAATCAGGTCAACATGCAGGCTCTGGCGGCATCTCAGACCGCACAGACCGCGGCACTTGTTGCGGATAACACGGCTCAGACGCAGTACATCGTCAATCGTGTAGCTCCGTATCCGGTTCCTGCGTATGTAGTGGCTAATCCTGTCACACCGGCGTGAGAAAGGAGGCAACCATGAAGGGACTGTACTTGGTTCTTGACGAGCTGGAGGACATGACCGGCAAGAAACTTATAGACGCAAAGGAGAAGGCTCGTGCGGCTGGATCCCTTTCTTCTGCAGATATCGAATACCTTGACAGACTCACTCATACCCTTAAGAGTATTGTTACGACAAAGGCTATGGTAGGGCACGAGAGCGGAGCACATGAGGAGGAATCAAGCGAGAGGCGCATGCGTGATAGCATGGGCAGATTCACTTCTCGCATGGCGGAACTCATGGACGAAGCACCAAACGAGCATGTCAGGAGCGAGATGCGCAGACTGATCACTTCTATGAGTTCCGCCAT
>Ga0265298_10000969_pt1 | contig 42770 bp, 72 predicted proteins | sample AusTroGonzalo_MG_3_FD_193486 | JGI IMG/M metagenome (GOLD analysis project Ga0265298, IMG submission 193486) | Bovine rumen microbial communities from tropical cattle in Woodstock, Queensland, Australia - Gonzalo_01 | ecosystem: Host-associated > Mammals > Digestive system > Stomach > Rumen ... | reverse complement strand
GCAAGTTCTCGTAATCGAGTATGTAGTATTCTACTCTATGCTATTAAATAAATTGACTTGTTGTGTTATATCCACATCCACAACCATTGTTGCAAGTGAATATAGGTGTTCTTCCATATACTGGTGTGCTTGGCACAGGGCAGTTAGAAAGTCTGTTGTATAGTTGGTCTACCTCATTAGCAAAACCTTGTGCTATAAATGAGTTTTGAGCAATTTGGGATGCTTGTAAATCTTTCATAGAGATTTCTCTTTGAAGGTCAGCAATTCTATCATTTTTAGCATCTAATTGCGTCTTAACATTGTCTAATTCTAATTGACATAACTTATCAAGTATTGCTCTTGTGTTATTAGTATCATTTGTCATAATATCTCTAACACCTTCACTTAATGCTTGGCGGTCTTGGCAATTTTCAGTAGCAACAGTGTATTTTAGGTCTGCGATACCTAATTTGTTCTCACAGCAACAGTTTAAGAAGCTTGTGTTTAATGAATTAAATCCATTTGATAAATTGCTATTAATACTTGCAGTTGAATTGCATAATTGAGTTGCTATGTTGTTAATTGCATCTCTATTACCTTCTAATTGGTTAGATAAGTGTAATGTGTCAAATCCGTTGTTAGTGTTTTGCATAATTTCTTTTTGACCATTTGAAAGCCAAGCATATCCATCATCAAATCCACGTCCACCAAAGAAACCACCATTACCATTTCCTCCCCAGTTACCTCCAAATAAGGCAAGAATTACGATAATCCAAATCCATTCAGCACCATAACCAAAACCACTATTTCCGCCAAAACCACCCATTACTGGATAAACTGGATAAGCATTGTTGTTAGTTGCTAAATCTACTGTTGGGACTATTCCTGAATTTCCGTTCATTTTTACTCTCCTTTCTAAATATTTTTTTATATCAACACTATTTTTGAGTGTTAATACCATTCATCATAGTATTCCATTGTTGCTTTTGCTCGGGAGTAAATCTTTCTACTATTTCATTTAAAAACTCGTTAGGATTTCTATTTTCCTTTCTTGCTTGTTGATACTCTTTGAATGCTTGAGGATTTCTCATCTTTAGTTGTTGTTCCATCTTCTTCATCATTCCATTCGGTATCTGTTGTAGTTTGTTCTGCATTAACATTTGAATTAAATTGTTCATTCTTCTTCATCCCTTTCTTTAACTCGTCTATTTGTGCTTGTAACATTTCTATTTGCATATCTTTTGCGTCTTTTGGTATTATCTCGTTTAGTTCATAAGTCTTTATTTCCCCTTTTGTATTCTTTATCCATACAACACTCATATCTTTACTAAAATAAGGTGTTTCCCCTATTACCATATCCCTTTGAACTTCATCTAAAGAATTTGCATATTTTATTACATCTCTATTAGTAGGTGCTAACTGAAAGTTTTGTGTAAGATTAGTTGGTTGTTGTTGTGGTTGTTGTAATTGACTTTTTAACCTTTCTAAATCGTTTATTTGTGCATTTATTCTTTCTAAACTTTGTTGCTGATTAAATTGATTAATGTAAGGGCTATTAAACATATTTCCTCCTATAAAATGAAAAAGAAGAGTGCTTTTCAAATATTGTTTTAAAATATTCTAGTAAGACTTATCTCTCCTTTCACATAGATTATTGCACAAAAAAAGAACCCTTGTTGTTCACATAGAGTTCATTTAGAGTTCTTTTCTATTATTCTTAATATTTTAGGTAATCTTCTTTTGATAGAACTTTGAGAATAGCCAACTTCCATACCTACATCTACTTGTGTCCATCCGTGTAAGTAATAAAGTTTTGCTATCTTTCTATCAACTTCATCTTTTATATAATTGTCTATAATATATTCCCATTTATCATTTGGTAGTGAATATAATTCATCAGTTAGTTTTGGTCTTGATTGAGCCATTATCTTTTTCTTTTTTTTGATTTCTTTTTATTAAATCTTATTCTTGTCCTTTTTTGAGAAACTTTTGACAATTTAATCTCCTATTTTTTGATGAATTTCACTGCTATTAACATCTTCTACTGTTTGAGAAGTGTTTTCTATTTCACTTGGCCACAATAAATATGTTAGTATCCCTAAAAGCATTACAACGATTATAATATATAATCTTTTGTTTGCCCTTTCCATTCTATTCATTGCGCTTTCGTGTGCTACAAATGGTATCATAACTATTTCTTTATCATCCATTTATCTCACCTCCATAAATATATTATATCATTTTTTATATAAAATTAAAGTTTTTTTACATTTACCCTTTTGTAACTTGCTACTCTCATTCTTTCCATATAAGGTAATAATCCACTTGCATTGCATAATTCTTTATATTTAGTTGTTAGTTGTGTTATCTTGTATTGGCTGTCTGCTATTAATTCTTTGTTATTGCTTTCTTTTGCTAATATTTGAGTATCTTTTTGTCTTCTTATTTCTGTTTCTAATCTTCGTTGTAATTGTGTTCCTTGATACATTGTGTAGTGTTTACCTTCAAATTCAAATCCTTTGTTATTCCTTTGCTTTATTTGTTCTAGTTGCTCATTTGTATATTGTGGTTCACTAACACCTAGCACTATTGCAAATACATTATGATAACAATTATATTCACTTATTGGTCTGTGTTCGTGTGTATATGTTATACCTTTATAATCTTTTGCTGGTAAATTATTTTGTAAGTTATCAAATTCTTCATAACTAAACTGTCTGCCTTGTAAATCTTGGTGGTCTTCCGCAGGGTTTTCGTGAACTGATATTTCTACACCATCTGCTCCAAAGTCTTGCCCAATTATCTTTTGTGTTTCGTTATGTAAGTTTCTTATACCCTCTCTTAAATTCATTCTAATAGCACTATCTAGTCTTCTTGTTGCCCCACTTCCATAATTAATTGTCTTTATTCCACTTTCTCCTAATGATTTTAATAAAGAATACATTTGGTGGTCAAAGGTATCTTTGCCTTGCGAAATTGACAATAATGCTTGGTCTATTGCATATTGATATGCTTGGCTTATATTAAAGAACCTAACATTACCTGTTAAATCTGTTATTGTAAAACCTATTGCACTTGTGTTTGTTAAATTCATATAAGTACCTTTAGTAATATTAGACAATGCACTCGTTTGTAGCTTCAATGCTTCAAATTGATTAAAAGGAATAAAATCAATGTTTCTATACTTGTAAAACTTTTCTGCAAATTGATAGTCTTTTTTTGCATAAGCATTAAATATATCATCTATCTCATCTACATTTGTATTAGTTATTCTAGCAAGTCTTTCTAAAATAGTATCATATCTAGCACCATACTTTATCATTTGTTGTAGCTTTCTTGCTTGATTTGGTGTTAAGTTTCCTATCTCTCTTATAGTTTTGCCTATTTGAGTTAATATAAATGTGTTTCCACTTTCAATTCTTTCAATTAATCTTGATATAATTACTTCTTCTTGTAATTCATTCATAGGATTACCTCCTATTCATTTTTAACACCTAGCAAATCTTCAACACTTGGGTTTTGTTCTTCTATCTCATCTATTGCTTTTTGGCTTTCTTCAATTGTTTCGCTTGGTCTAATCCATTGTCTTATTTCTGCTTTGCTTATTACACCAATTCTTTGACCTTGCATTAATTGGTTGAACTCTGCAGTTGTATCTTCTACTAATCCATAAGACCAATTGAAAGATATATCATAATCTCCTTGTGGTATTAAATTATATGCATTTGCTAATATATCGCAACCTTCAAAAAAGTCTTTTATACCTTTTTCAAAGATTGTCCTCATATCATCAGTTATTGCAAAAGTATCATACATTAGTTTCTTTATTTCAGTTGCAGTTGCATTTTGAGTTTCTACATCACTTAATATACCACCACTTGTTCCTACTTCGTGTTCTAATCTTTTATAAAGTTCTTGTAACCTTACATAATAAGAACTATCTCTTATATCAGGTGAGAATACCTCCCAAAAGTCATCTCTACCACTGTCTATTTTACGATAAACACCATCTACAGGTAATTTATCGTCTTTATTAAACATTGTAGCATCTGCACCAATAAATGCTTCTTTTACCTTAAATTCTCTTATTATTTGTTTTAAGCATTCTTTTATTTCTTTTTGTGTTGCTTCTGTTCCATATGTTATTGGTACACCATACTTATCATTTGTTTTACGATTATTTATTGGTGATTTAATATAGCCTATTGGTGCTTTTTCTACATTACTTATTACTATTTTTAAAGGAATACTTGCCCAAAAGTCAGGTACTGGTATTCTTTTACCATCTTCATTAGTAAATGTTTGTTCTATTACTAAATTATTATTCTCTATTCTATAATTTGCTAGTCTTATGTATGTTGTTGATGTAAAGCCTGTTGTTATTACCTTTTTATCAGCAAGTATAGTACAACCTGTTATTGTATCTCCATCCATACTATCTATTGTTACTCTATTTTGTGGTACTTTGTTGTAATATAATTTCCCACCTTTTGTATAAGGTACTAGAAATACACCACCATAACCAAAAGCCATTGATACAATCTTTTTTGAATTTCTCCACATTGATTGTGCCATTTCATCTATTCTTTTGGCTCTTTCATTTGTTCCATCTACAACTATTTCACTGTCATTTATTACATAATTTGCTAATTTATTACTAAATATAGCATCAAAGTTTATACTATCAATTCTTTCATACTCAATTGCGTACTTTTGATTTTCTTCAATTTCTGCTGGTTTTGTTTCTGTTTTGATTTTAAAAATATTTGTTAAAATCCAAAGAATTATATTTTTAATCATATAAACACCTCCTATTGTCCTCTCTTCTTCCAAATGTTGTTTAATGCATATCGTATACTATCTATGCAGTGATTGTCCGCATCAGGATATGCACTAATAATGTTGCCATCTTTATCTTTTTCATATTCATAAGTTGTAAATTCTTCCAAACTTGTTGGTGTTCTTTTAGGGTCAATAATTATCTTGTTTAAACTTGCTAGCCATTTCATAGAATAGTTTACACTTTCAGGACCTTTTTCAGCACCTCTCATAGCACTACCATAACTTCTAAAATCTCCTATTGATTTTGGCTCTGCACTATCTGCTATTATTAAATCACCTTCTACCACTCCTTTTTCACTTTTTAAATGTTCCCATACTTCTGCATTGCTCATCTTATTAACAACAAATTCATCTAATATGTATAATGTTCTATTACTAGCATTAAAATAACACTTTGTCCAAGCTAATGGGTCAGGGAACCAACCAAAGTCTAGTCCCATATATATTCTGTCCATTTCACTTATTTCTTCATCTGTTATTTCTCTTATTTCGATATTATTGAATACATTTGAGCCATCTCCTGTTTCCATTCCTAGATATTCATTATTATAAGCTTGTTCATTTGTTTCTTTTAGGTATTCTGCTTCATCTATGAATGGTTGCCCTAACCATTTTACAGGAACACTTCTATAATCGCTTCTATGTACTAATCTATTTTCTTTAGGTACTACTTTTTCTTTGTTGACAAAGTGCATTAAGCTTGATGGTGTATTGTAAGTTCTTAATACTACAAAATCATTACCACCACGCATTAAAGATTGGTCTATCTTACGTACACTTGCCAATCCATCAAATTGGTCAAATTCTTCATACCAAATTATTCCTATATACATATCTTTAGGTGGTCTTATTGATTTAATCTTTACTGGGTCATCTGCTCCTCTAAAGTATATTCTTTGTCCTGTTGATTTCTTTGTTATTGATAAAGGTGATTTAGTTATTTTATAATCACTTGCTAATCCTGGATATGTTTCATCTAACTGTTGTATTGCCCATTGTAATTGTGAGAATACACTATCATTTAAAGTGTTGCCTACTTTTCTTAATGCTATTCCACACATTCTAGGGTTATTTTCTATCATCTCAATAACGACTAAACTAGCAAAAGAGGACTTGATACTACCACGTCCACCTTCAAGCCAATACTCTAAATGCTCTCTGTCTAATATATCTCTGTATACATCAAGAAAAGATGTTGTCATATCTTTTGCAGGAATAGATACAAAAACATTTTGGTTTTCTTCTCTTGACTCTTTCTCCATCATTAAAGAACTAATTAATTCATAGTTTTTACTATAGCCATTTATTGCACCTTTTATTAATCCTAATGTTGCCATTTCTCTATATGACAATCCATTTGGATTTTTTGCACTATTTGGTACTTCATCAAGAATTTTTTCTAATACTGATAACATAGTGGTTTTTTTTCTTCTTGCTTCGCCTGAATTAATACCACCCTTTCGTGCTTCTTCCGCAGTTAGAGTATGGTCTGGGTTTCCATTTTTTAATTGTCCTGCCACTATTTCACCTCTTTCTATTAAACTTTTTTAGATAAATATAAAAATGGTGTATCACATAACGCAATTATTACTTCAATTATTGTTGCGGATAAAGAAATTGATAAAATTGTATCTAACGGCATTGTTCCCCCAAATGCAATGAAGTAAAACAAAAAGTTTTCTCCACCATTTGAAATAATAGTACATAAGTTATTTCTTAACCACATCTTCTTACCATTACTTTTTTTTCTTAAATACTCATACAATCTTATATCAACTATGTTTGATAAAGCAAATAAACTTACACTTGCTATTGATATTCTAGGAACAAACCCAAATAATAATTCAAAACTGCTTTGTGCAAAATCTTCACTATTAGGGATATACTTTAATGCTACTTGCGTTGCTAACATAAAGAATAGTACTGCAAATATCCCAAACTTAACTCCTTTTTTTGCGTCTTTATATCCATAGTTTTCAGTTAACATATCAGTTGCTAAAAAATTACTAGCAAATAATACATTGCCTAATGTTGCACTTATTCCAAATAAATCTACACTTTTTAAAATCATTATATTTGCAAGAATACTTGCTATTCCTATCCAACCTATTAATCCTTCTTTTCCTAAAAATCTTTTAACTATTAGCATTATGCTAAATACACCTATTATTGATATTATTAATAAAATATTATTTTCCATTTTAATCTCTCCTTATTTTTTTTATAGTAGGTTATGGTTAACTACTTATTGGTGGTTGTTTGTTAAATCTATTAGTCTTTACACACTTTTCTCCATTTAACATAAAAATATTTTTGCATTTTAAGAAATTCTTCAAAATTCATTTTATCTAATTCTATTGTTTTATATTTTCCTTTATATTTATTTATTATTAATTTTCCGTTTTTAAATTGTCTATATTCTCCATAGTTACCTGCTTGTTTCCATGTTGAACTATCAACATAATCGAAAGGAATATTATTTAAAATATTCATTCTAGTCATTCCTAAACAATGAACTTTACAATTATATTTTTTTGCATATTTTAAAAACATCATATATTGTTTATCTTTTATATCTTCATTTTTAAATCCTGTTATTGCTACAACTTTTCCTGCATAGTTTTTACACATTTTTTTATATTCATCTATGCCTCTATTTTTATGCCATACTGGTATTATTTTGTTAGAAACACTTTCTAATATTTTTCTTAATTCTAATACTTTATCATAACCTATTATATTATCTACATCCATTTCAAAATATCCTACTACTTTATCGCAGTCATTTTTCTTAATCCAATTAGAATATTCTTTTGTATATAGTTCCCAATCTACTTCTTTACCTTTTTGAAAAGAATGGGCTCCACTATCTATAATTAAATTATCACTAACAATCAGCATTTTATCAATCAAATTTTCTTTTTTTCTTATATAATAATATGACGCAAGTATATAAGGTATATTTTTTTTGTTCGAAATATAATAGTCAATAATATTATTTTCACTACTTTCAAGCCCACTTAAAAAAACTTTCATTATTTTTCTACCTTATCAACTTTTTTAAAATGTATATCTCTATCTATATGATGACATTTAGGACATTCTAACATATTATGCTCAGGTTGGTCGTAATTATCTTCACTAATTTCTGATATACTGTCCCAGTCTATTTTTGCATCGTTAAAGTCAAAATCTGACATATCAATATCAATTATGTCTTCTAATTCTTCATCTAATAAATCAAAGTTCCAAGTTGCTTTTTCTGATACTTTATTATCTGCTAATCTAAAAGCTTTTATTTGTTCGTCTGTTAAATCATCAGCAACTATACAAGGTACTTCTTTTATACCTAATTGTTCACTTGCTTTTAATCTAGTGTGACCTGCTACTATAATATTATTTTTATCTATTACAATAGGCACTTTAAACCCAAATTCTTTAATACTTTTTGCTACATATTCTACTGCATCATCATTAATACGGGGGTTTTTTTCATAAGGTTTTAATTCACTTAACTTTTTATATACTATTTCCATTTTGTCCTCCTTTAAAATAATATCATATTTTTATAACATTGTCTAATAACCTGCAAAATCCCATAATTGTGAATATTCTATATCTCCATTCATATATTCCCATAATTTGTCTTTTTTCCATTCTTCATTTTCGCCAAAGTCTAAACTATATATGTCTTTTTTTATCTTATATGCTTTTTCAAAGCATTCTTTATTACCTCCAAAAACAGAAAAAGAGAGCATAATATCTTCATATTTTTTTTTAACTAAAGTTATGAAGAATAAACTCTCTTTGTAATTCCATTTCATATTAACATCCATCTGCAACCTCTATATTTCTTCTATCGTTAAATTAGGATATACATACTCAAACATTTTCTTTTTAAGTTTATAAACGTCTGTCTTAATTCCTTTAACATCTTCAACTATGTATATCTTTTGTTTTCTATCATAGTAAAAAAAGTCTGCAATATAAGATATCTCTCTTATATGTTTGTGATGGTTGTTAATATAACTAGGTTGTAATATAAATCTTTTTTGTCTTTCTAATTCAGTTATTTCATTCGCTTTTTCTAATAATTTTAGTTCATACCATCTCTTTGCTTCTCGTTTACTGTCAAACTTAAAACCATCATAAATAACTTTCTTATTTCTATATTTATTATACATAATACTCATCTCTTTTATTGTACCAATATTTTAATATTTTGTCAAAAAGAAAAAGACTATAAAAGTCTTTCTCGGAAGGATGAATAAGTGGTGATTGCTACGCTTATAAAACAATGCCCTATTTACCAATTAAAAGTTGGTTGCTTTCATAATCCCCAAAATTATAGCAGTATTTGTTTGCTGTTATGGGCATTTAATATTTATCATTGTTAACAAGACACATTTAAACCCTCTTTAGCCACTTGAGTAATTAATAAAACTATTAATACAGGATTTGAACCTGTGAATGGTTGCGTGAGACGCAATTGTTTTGCTGTTAGTGTCTTTCTTTTTTATTAAGTTTTAACAAGCCACATTTATTATCGTGTGGAGTTGAACCACAAACCCTTTGGTTATCAGCCAAATGCTCTACCTATTGAGCTACTAGGCAACACTATGCCATCATTGTTTGCTGTGTGTGGCTTTAATATTTTTTACTAATTAACAAAGGTCTTTAAAATATAGTATGGAGTATATTTGGAGGTTATACGAACCTTTTTTGTTTGCTGTAAGACCTTTTTCTCTTTGTTAATAATATTATAACATATTTTTATTATTTTTCAATCACTAAATTGCTTAAGTATTTCTTTGCTTGTTCAGTAGTTTTACCACTATCTTTTACAAAAAACTCAAATAAGAATGTTTTTATTTTCTTATAATCAATACTATCTATAATTCTTTTCTTTGCTGATTTATTATCTCCCCATTTCTTATAAAAGTATGCAAATAAGAAACCTAACTCTTTATCAAATTTATCTTCTTTATGTCTTTTACTTATTGTTTTAGTGTTATCATTCCAAAAAATAATAGTAGCATTTTCATTTATTATATATTTATCTATTTCAATGTCTTTATCACTATAAGTATAAGTGCTCCACATAAATCCATATGGACTAAATCCACTACATTTTATCATATTATATTCCTACTTTCTTTCTATAATCTTCTAATATTTTGTCAATATATGTACTCATATCAAATTTGTTTTCTAATAACTTTAACATTTGAATGTTGTAACCACTTATATAGATGTTTCCATATTCGTCAAATTCAGGCACAGTTTTATTTCTATCGTTTAAGTTCCACCAAATTATTTTTGTTTCTGCTCCTCTTTCTTTAAACATCTTCATAGTTCTTTCTTTGCTCATATTTGAACCTACATCAAATTCCATATCACTTAATACAATTAAATATTCAGGGTACTTTTTAAGACTCTGTAGTAAGTCCATTACTCTACCAAAGTCAGTATTTGAACAATCACCTGTATACATTGATTGATATTTCTCTTTCATAGTGCTACCTTTAATTGTCATTAATTGAGGTCTTGAACTAAATGATATTAATTGATTTGGTGCATATGTAGATTTAATTGATAATGCGTAAGCTAATGACATTGCTTTTGCTAGATTACTTCCATCTGATGGCATATTATCATTTCTTTTATACCATCCCATAGAACCACTTGTGTCTAGGATTACTATTGCATTCATTTCTACACCTAGTGTTTCTTGGTCTACTATCTTTTTGCTTACAACTTCACGAGCATCTTCTTCTATTCCTTGTGGTGTCCAACAATCCATTGTTGCAGTTTTATAAGCATCATATACATTTGCAGTCTTTGTATTAACTTTTGCTTTGTTTTCTTTTACTGCTTTCATATATTCAGCAAATCTTTCTTTTAAATCTTCTCTAGTGCTAAATGTATGCAAGTATTTTGTCATAGCCAAACTTGGTACTTGTTCAAAGTTTATTTTATCTACTAGTGGATGAATATAATTATTCTTTTTAAACAACTCATTTAATGGGCTATTTTCTTCATTCTTTTCTGCATAAGATAATTTATATTCAGTTGTACTATCTGTCTTGATTAATGCTCTATAATCTTTTTCGCTTATACCCCACATCTTGCATAATGCTTTTGCATATTTCTTGTCTTTACCTGTTAATCTAGGCATCCATTTCTTTGCTAATTCTTTATCTACACTTCTATCATTTAATGCTATTTTTAAAAGCCCAAGATTTTCATTTGTAGGTATATGCCATAAATCATCATATCTTCCTGCTTTTATAATATTACAAGCATCAACTTTAGATAATCCCATAAGCTTTCTACCTAAATCTCTTCTACCTAGACCATATCTTGGGTCACGAATATACATCGAAAATATTTTTTCTTTTTCACTTTCACCTATTTTTGCTTGGTCTAGGTTCTTTTCAAAATATGGTGTCATAAATAATAAATCAGTTAAGTTGTTCCCTGTTGTTTTGTAAGCTTTATCACCATTTTCAGTTTTCTTTTCGTTCATTATTTTTTCTAGTTCGTTCATTTTCTTTTACCTCCTCAAAATCTCCTTTATTTCCTATTATTCTCCAATAATATTCAGTTTCATCTATTGCTATCTTTTTACACTTGCATTCTATATAAGTACCTTTTTTATCTCCTTCAATAATATCTCCACAATGAGTGCATCTAATTTTCATTGCTTACCTCCAATTCTTTTGGTAATTGATACATAGTATATAATTGATGACTATTCTTGCTATATATAAACAAATAACCTTTATATAACTTTATCATACAATTACTACTTCTATTTTTCATAAATTGTTTGATTTTTTCATCTTTAATTTGATTATAAGTTTTACCATTCTGTAAAGCATTTCTGAATAATTGTTTTCTTTCTTTATGATTAAAGTTTGTTCTTTGTCTTAATCTTATCTTACTATGTTTCGATAGTTTCATAACATCTCCTTAAATATTGCCATTAATACATTGACTACAATACTATCCCCTGCTAAATGGTAAGAACTACTATCACTTTGGTTTTTTAATACATTGTCTATATCTTTATCTTTTAATCCCATTAATCTAAATGCTTCTTTGCAAGTTAATACTCTTATTTTATTATTTATTTTTATCTTTATATTCTGTAAATAATCATTAGCTTTATAACTGGCACATAATGTTGGAGAAACATTTTCTATATTCCATACTCTATTACTTTGTTCTTGTTTAGAATAATTTAAGTACGCTATTTGATTTTTGTTTTCTTCGTACCATTCAATATTTTCATAGTATTTTTCTGGTAAATAATATTTTTTGTCAACATTATCTTCTAACATATCTTTTAATCTTAATTTAAGCGGTATAGATTTAGGAAATGTATAGTTATAATCTCCTAGTATTGATACCATAAAACACCTATTTCTTGTTTGTGGTATTTCATAATCAGTTGCTATTAAGTCTTGCCAATAGTTCTTATATCCTAGTTCTTCTAGTCTTAATTGCCATTTAATAAAATCTTGTAAAGCTCCTTCTCCATGTACCTGTGGTACATTTTCCATTAATAACACTTGGGGCTTATTTTTGCATTCTCCTAGTATTCTTTCAACTTCCCATAACATACCACTACGAGTTGTTGTATCACTCATTCCTTTACCTTTACCTGCCAGACTTAAATCTTGACAAGGAAACGAGTAAGTCATTATATAACAATATTTATCAGTATCAACTATTTCTAAATCTTCTCCCTTAACCTGTTGTATATTTACTAGGTTATGTGTTATTGCTATGTTCTTTATTATTGTTTTTAGTTGTTCTTCACTTAATCTACTAACTTGTTCTTTTGTCATTGGCTCATTCCAATTACTAGATATTCCTTTTTGGTATAAGAACTCTATCATATCTTCTTTAGTTCTATTTGGGTTTAGTTCTATATCAGTATCAGGGAAATGTATATCTTTATATGCTTGTATCGATTTAATTGCCCACTCGCAAGTTTTCCAATGTTCAAAGTTTACACCTAAATACTTTAAAGCTAACGCTTGACTACCATATCCACTAAATAACTCTATTAATCTGATAAGCTTTTCTATTTTGTATTTTGGGAACATCATATCGTAAATTGTAAGTTCTTCCATTTACATCACCTCTTTCCCACAAAATCTACCTAATTTATCTCTTTTTAATTTAGATTTTAATTTTATTTCAATAGAATGTTTAATTCTTTCTTCTTTATAAATAGTTTCTTCCATATCTACTAATAAAATCATCAATTGTTTTATTGTAATATTCTAGCCATCTTCTCTCCATTGATTGCTTTAATTCTAAATCTAATTGTTTATTAAAATGAACACCTTTGTTACTAGCATTGTGATGTTTAGGGCAAAGATATACACAACATCCATCTTCTATTGATTTATTTCTATTCTTACCGAAAAAACACCTCGTGTGTATGTATTTTGTTTGTGCCACACACATAACATTTTTTTTCTTTTTGCAAAATGCTATATCTTTTCATTTAATATTTTATTCCTTTCTTTAATTGCTTGTTCTAATGTATCACAATTCTTATATTCTTTTTTATCAATAATCACTCTATATTTATTTTTATCTTGTAATATACTATATCTATTCATTATTTTAAGTTGAAGATTGATAGTATATCTTCTCCTGCATAAGTTGTTGGTAAATGCCCATCCCATTTTTCAATAAACTTTTGGATTAATATTTCTTTTGTTATTGTTTGTTCCAGTGCTTTGTTGCTTTCTGCTTGTGCTTGTGCATCTACTTTCCTTTTTTCTGCATCTATCTTTGCTTTTTCTAATTGTTGTTTAGATGTTTCTACTTCTCTTTCCGCTACTGCTTGTTGTTCTATTGCATAATTATATTCTTGACTAAAATCAAAGTTATTTATATTTGTATTTACACATTTAATACCATATTCACTTATTTTTTCATTTAATGTATTTGTTATATCATTTGCTATTTCATTTCTTTGTGTTACTATTTCTTGAGATGTATATTTTGAAATAACTCCTTTAACAACTTCTTGTATTGCAGGTTCAAGTATTATTGCCTCATAATTTGAACCAACTTTTCTATATAGTTCTTCTGCTCGTTCTCCGTCTATTTGATAATTGATTGAAATTAGCACATTATTTACCACTTGCATATCTTTTGTTGATGTTTCAAGTGGTGCTTCATTTTCATACTTTTGTACTTTTATATCTATCTTCTCAATACTTTCTATTGGGCTTTTTAATATAATTCCTTCTTTATTGATTACATCTACAATTTTGCCAAATCTTACTTTTAATCCTACTTCCCCTGTTGATATTACTGTATAACATTCAAACAATATCAACAAAAGCCATAATAGTCCCAAAAATATTTTAGGTCTAAACTTAAATTTAACATTTCTTGTATTTTCAAATTCCTCGTTATCTACTGCTAACCATATAATTGTTACTATTGTTAATAATAAACTTAATACAATTATAATCATAATTACATATCCTCCTTAATTATCATAATTATTATATTCTCTGCTTATTTGATTTTCTATTATTTTTATTTCTAATTTATAAACATTTATTGTTTCTAAATTTGCTTTATATATTGCTTCTTTTGCAATTTCTTCAAACTTTAATCTTGCTATTTCAGGTTTCCCTCTTGCTATATCTCCAGCAAGTGTTATTGCATAACCTTCATCTTTTAGTTTAACAAGTTCTTTAGCAAGTGCTACTCTATAATCTGTATATGCTTGTGCATAGGCTCTACCTGTTTTCGATAATTCTGCAATACTTGCCTCTAATATTTTTATTTTATGTTCTAATTCAGCAATTAAATCCATATTTATCTCCTAATAAAATGGTAAATCATCAGGCTCTATTTCTATGTCTTTTGCACTGTCCCAATTATCAAAAGACTTTTCTTCTTGTTGTTTTTCAACTTTTTCAAAATCATTGATAAAAATATAAACCATTGTTCTTTTTTCAATTTTAAAGAAATCTAACCAAGCATTTTTAATTTTTATTTTTGTTTGGTTTTCCAAGCTTACTTCTTTTCTAAATCTTACAGGAATATAACCATTTTCATAAGTCCCACCTTCTTTTTTCTTTGATAATCCTATACTATATGATACTTTCCTGTCTTTTTCATTTTTAAAGACCATTTCTTCTCTATTACTAATTATGTCCATTATTCTTCCTCTTCTTTTCTTATAGTTATTCTTAATGTTCCTTTTCGTGGTGTTTCCTTTACATATTCTCTAAAGATGTCAGGCTTTTCTAAAAATAATCTGTCTTTATCTATTGTTTCAGTTGTTCCATCTTTACCTAATGTAATCATTATTCTTTTATCATTTGACTCATATTTTTCTATTCCGTTATCTTTCATAACTTGATATAGTTTTTCTTTTAGCTCTTTTTCTTTTAACTCAATTGTTTTCTTTTGATTTTCAAAGTCTATTAATTGTTGTTGCATTTGTTTTGCAACTATTAATTGTCCTTCTTCTGCTTTTACTAATGCTGTTTCCTCTTGCTCTAAAAATTCACTTAATCCCATATTAATTCTCCTTTGGTTTTAATTTTGATACATCATTTATTGCTTTTTGTAATTGTTCAATAGTCATTTGTGTATCGCTTGTTACTTCATAATATTTAAGCACTTTTTCTCTATCAGCACCTTTTTCTTCTATAAGTTGTCCTAGTTCTACCATAAGTTTTAATTTTTGTTGTTGTGCTTCTTGTGTTGTTTCTTTTGGTCTTGATAAGCTTTGAGCATCATCATCTTCCGTTGCTAAACCAAATGCCATTAATAAAGAGTATCTTCTTGCATAAGTTAAAGCACTACCCTGTTCTTGTGCTGAGTTCTTAACACCTACTAATGTTGCGTCTACTACTTTGCAACCTTGTAGCCATTCATCTTCCCATTTGCCATCAAAACATCTTTTTGTCATTACATAATCATCATTATCTATTCTTTTTATTTGTTGTATGTATTTAGCATTAATACTTTCTAAATAATCATGTATTTGTGCTATGTCTACATATTTGTAAGAGTATTTATCTCCTACTTTTGCTGTTTGATTTTTCGTTACTTTCGTGTTTCCCATTTTATTTATCCTCCATTAATTTAATTATATAATATTTTTTTATTTTTTTAAAGCATTTTTTAATTTTTCTTTAAACTCTTCTTTTTCATCTAAATAATTCATATGTTTGCACCAACTACATATTGTTTTAGGATGTGTTTTTGATAAATATACATTGTGTCCACATTTACACCTATGCTTATATTTTGACATATTTTCAACATATTTTTGGACATCACTAAACTTCATAAATCAGCACCTCACTTCCTTGCTTTGTCGCATAAATATAATAATGCAAATAATATTAACCAAAATACTATCATTTTTCATTCCTCCACATCTCATTTACTCGTTCAATATTTCTATATGTTTTTTTTAACACTTTGCCAATATGCTTTGCTTGTACTTCTTCATAGTCAGGGTGTTGTTTTAGTATCTCTAGTAAGTGTTCTAAAGTTTCTTTTTCGTATATGTATTCTCCATTTTTGTCTTTTACTTTTATGTTATAGTTCCATACATATTCAGTTATCATTTATTCTCCTTTTAGTATTTTAATTAAATCATCATATCTTAAATAACACATAGTTGTATCATTATTTAAAATAGTTGATATAATTACATGATTATCTATATATTCTATTGCTTTGTCTATTCTTGCTCTATAATCTTCATTTATTCGTGTTGATATGTCTTGCCATTCTTTTATTTTTTCTTTTAGCTTATGATTTTCTTTTATTAATCTCATATTATCTTCTAATGTTGCTTTGTATTCGTTATAATCTACATCTATCATTCTTTATCACTACCTTTTAGTTCTCTTAAAGTTTTTAAAATACCTTTAAATATTATTTTATTATTTGCTTCTCCACCAACTTTTATAAAGCCTTCTTTTTCCCATAGTAATTCTTGGTTTTCCCAATACTTTATACTATCAATTAAATCTTTTTCTAATTCATCTATGATATTATTTAATCTTTCATTATCTCGTTCTACTGCATTAAATCTATTAGTCCACCATACACTACTATCATTTAGTTCTTTTATCTCGGCTTTTAGTTCTTCTATTTCTTGTTTGTAATCAGTAATTTTATTTATTAATATTCTTAATTGATGCTTTTGTTTTCTCATTTTAGTAAATAATTTTTCATAATCATTCACTCTTTATCACTTCCACTAATTTTTAACCAATTATTTATTTTATCTTCAACTAATTGTAAAGTTTTAATATCAATATTGTTGTATATTTGTGGTGCTTTACATATCCATTCTTTTAATTTTTCTAATATAAGTTGATATATTTTAAGTCTTGCTATTTCCTGTTCTTGTTCCATAATTGCTCTTTTTTTCTCCATAATTATTTTTTCTTGTTGCCTTATCTTTTCTTTTTTAAAAACTATCATTTATTTCCACCCTTACCCTGTATAACCCCATATAAAATGGTTTATTTGATATGCTATTCTCCATCCTAACCATATAAAGAATAGTAATATTATTATGAATATTATTAGTTCTTTGGTTCTTTTTTCCATTTACTCACCTAATATAACAATACTTCTAGGAGTTTTATCTCTATATGTTATATAACCTTTATTTTTTAAGTTTTTTAAATGATATTTCATAGTTGCAGGTGCTGATAAGTTATTTATTTCACATAATTCTCTTACTGATGGGCTTATTTTATTTTTTGTAATATATTCTTTTATACTTAAATAAATTTGTTCTTGTGTTTCAGTTAATTTTTGCACTTTAACACTTCCTTTCTTAATATTTAAAAAGGTGTTAATTAGCATTGTGAGTTCATAGTTTTTAGTTCTTAAATAACTATTCTCTCTTTTTAATCTGTAATTATCTTGTTTTCTTTCTTCATTAGCATTAAGTAAACAATAATATTTATCTTTAAAGCTTTCTAATTGCTGTTTAGTATCTGCTAACTCTTTAATTACATCTTGCATAATTAACACCTCTTTATTAAAAATTATCAATTATATCTTTTAATTTATCTTGTTCTTCCTTTGTTGTTGGTATACTTTTTATGTCTTTCCCAAACCAATCAGGAAGTGGTTCTTGTTTGTTAACATTTCTGCCTTCCCAAGTTATCATTTTTTGTTTCCAATTCTTAATTGGTTTGTTATCTTTATCTCTCCAATTATTAGTTTCATAATATTCATAAAACTTATTCGGGTCAATATTGTTATTTCTAGTTTTGCAGTATTTTGCTATTTCTTCTATTGTTGGTTTCTTAAATATATTATTAATTCTTTTATTTTTAATTATTTTATTATTAATATTATATAGACCTTGATTTTCTACCCCTAGAAATTCAACCCCTAGATTTTCTACCTCTTGTTTTTCACCCTCTTGTTTTGGTTTTTCAAAAATATCATAAATATATTCTATTCTTCCACTTGATGTTTCATTTGGTAATTGTTTTGTAACTATCAAATACTTAAATCTTTGTAATTCTTTTAATGTCGTTTTTATTGATGTCTCTTCTTCTTTATTAATTGAAACCAATCCATTAATTGTATAATTCCAATCATCAGGTAGACTTAACATTTGGCTTAACAACCCCTTTGCTTTTAAGCTTATTCTTTTATCTTTTAGATGATAATTACTCATCGTTATATAATTATTATCTTTGTTAACCCTAAAAACTGACATAAGAACCTCCAATTATTTCTCTATTTTAATGAAATAATCTTCAATTCTAGCATTTGACCCAATACAATTAGTAATATCTTTTGCTAGTGCAGGTCCACAAGGCATTTTACCATTAAGAATATTGCTTAAATGAACTTCTGTACAAGCAACACTATTACTTTTTGTCAAATATCTTATTGTTCTTCCTTTCAATACATCTTTTTTCTTTTCTTTTTTGAATAATAACATATAATCATCTCCTTTATTTAATTATAAATTATTTTTGATTTTAAATAAAGTTTTTTTGATTAATTTTAATCTAATCTATCAATCAACTTTTCATATCTTTCTATCTGCTTTTGTAATTTTTCTGTTCTAACAACTTGCATCTTATATAATTCTTTCCATATATCTTTTTCTTGAATATCTTCTAATTCGGCTTTTTTAGGCTCATTTTCGCTTGGTTCAGTATTATCTAGTACATTTATACTTTCTTTGTTGTTTTCTTCGTTAGAAGACGTTTTTGATGGTTCTACTATATTGTTTGATATTTGATTATTTTCTGCCTCTTTAACTATTGGTTTGTTATCTAAATATTTTTTAATAAAAGTATATGCTTTATTTACTAATTTACTATCACTTTTAATTGTTCCATTAAAGATACTTTCTAATGTTCTTCTCGATATACCTATTTTGTTTGCTAACTGTTCGTGTGTTTTACATTCTAGTTGTATCATAATATTGTTTAATTCTAAATCTCTTAAATATTTTAACTTATCATTGCTCTTTTGTATTTTTTTATGATATGCTCTTTTAGTTTTCTTATTAATATTCTTGTTAAATTCATCATTAAAAAAATCATAAACCTTTTGTATTACTCTAGTATATTTTTTAGGTTTTCTATTAATCAATTCACATAAGCTTGATTGTGCTATTCCAATTTCTTCTGCACAATCCTTTTGTCTATTATAACCAAATTCGTGCATTAATTTATTTAAATCAACACTCTCATACCATCTAAATATTTCTTCTTTTTCTACTTTCTTTTCAATATCTGTTTTCTTTTCTATTTTGTTTATTGCGTCTAATACTTTATTCATTGCTTCACCTGTTATTTCTCTTTTCCCTTCTTTTAACTCTTTTATCTTTTGTTCATCAATTCCTGTTTCTTTTGAAATCTCACTTATATTTTTAATTCTTCTTTTCCAAAAACTCATAATAATCTCCTTTTAATATTCTTCCTTCAATTCATCCCAATATATATAATTATCATTATCATCAATGTAACCATAATCATCGTAATAGTTGCCTTTATGAAATTTAGTTGGTTTATAATCTTCTTCGTCATCATCTTTGCCTTTATTTTTATCTGTATTGTAATAAAAGTTAAATCTGCATTGGGTATCTTCTTGAAAATCAAAATATGTATCATCATCGTCTTCTAATATTTTTTTGATTTTATTAAAAGTTTCTATCATATAATTTACATTTATTGTTTCATAAAAAGTATGTTCGTTATTATACCCTATGCTTAAATTAACTGAAGCTATGTCCCATTTTGGTGATAAATCACATATATCTGTATAAGTCCCTATTTTTAAATCAAATCCAAACTTTTGAATATATTCTTTAAATTCTTTATTATCACATTGATAGAATACACAATCATTTCTTCCTCTTCTATCTAATTCAACTAAAAACTTTACATCAGGTTTTTCAAGTTTATCTGCACATTTAGAAGCACCAAGCCCACCAATTTCTTCATCTTCTAAAAATAATATATAAGGTTTATAATGTTTCAAAAGCTTTATTATTGTATAAATACCACATCTATCATCTCCACCAATACCTTGTGGCGACCACATAATACCTTGCTCACTATCAAAATATATTTCAGTTGGTCTATCTTTATGAACAGTATCTAAATGTGCTATAAACATTATAGGTATGTCCCCTTTACCATATAAAAAGCCATCTTCATTTATTATGTCATAATCATAATATTCAAGCATCATTTTGCAATATTCTTTTAGTTCTTCTTGATTAAATCTTAATATTTGTTTAAATAAATCACATTTTACCATATACAACTTTCACCCTCCTCAATATCTACTTCTTTGTTTGATAATGTTGATATTTGTTTACCTATATAGCAGTTAACTTTATCTTTTTTATTGTCTTGTTTATTAATTACAGCTGTATAATTATAACCATTTTTTACATCATTGTATAATAAATCACAATCCTCTTGAACATCAATATACTTGTTATTATCTTTAGTTATAACCCATTTATTAGATACACCAAAATAGCTTGAAAATTGGTCTTCATATAATTGCCTTAATGCTTTGCTATATTTATCATCAGTGAAAGGGTATTGTCTTGAAAATACAGTTGCTGAATTATTTTCTGATACATATATCATTTCTCTCCACATTTTATTATTCCAATTGAATTTTTTATAATATTCATTATATTCAACTAGACCTCTTGATGAAAAACCTACTAAACTTGTTTTGTCAAACATTAACGATAAACCAGCAGTTGAATAACAACCATCAAAGAAATTATGGCAACTCTTCCATCCACTTTTATTAATTGATACTGTTAAATAGTCAATTGGATTAATGCTTATTGTGAATTTAGTTTTACCTTTTGTTTGATACATCTTTGATATTTCTGTATCTAATTCAGGATTTTGATATAAAGACATAAACTTTGTGAAAGTCATTTTATTAATATCTCTAACTGAATTAAAATAACTTGAGTAACGTCCAGCATCCATTCTATTTTCTAAAATAATTCGTTCTGCTATGCCTTCTAAAATAGGAGCATATAATGGGAAGTTAGATTTTAACATATTTTTTAAGACTGATGCTTCGTTTGGGCAAGGCATACATTCTACTTCTTTTTCTATCATTAATTTATCACCAAACATTTTATAAAATCTATACTTTGCTTTTGCCCAATCAACAAGATATTCTTTTGCCCAATTATTAATTATTGTTCCTATATCTTTTGTTTTTGGTCTATCATTACTATTTGAGCAAAAATGGTCTTCGCTTTCAAGCTTTAATCTGTTTTGAATTATTTTACAAAAAGTTGATAAATCAACTAATGAAATCATTTTATTAATTTCTTTTTCACTAGGTTCTGTTTCATATTTAAAATCAACCATTTCTAAATTATCATCTTCGGTGTCTTGTTTTGTAAGATAATTTTCTGCTTCTCTATAAGTGTTAATTACAGCAAAGTCATCAAGTGTTCTAAATATTGCTTCCCAAAATCTTGCTTTTTCTGGATTTGTAGTAGCACTTTTTTCTGACATAAAAGCATCCGTTCTACCCTTCATAAAAAAATCTGTGTCTCTAATTTCCATAACATCACAAGATGATATTCTGTAATCAACTCCTTGAAACATTCCTACTTTATCTTTGAAATGACCTCCTGTATATCTTTGTTGTAAAATTGTAACTCTGCAACCAAATGTGGGTTCATAATCAAATAACACTAGGTTATCTACGTTATATTTTAATTTTGTTTCTTCAAATTCATTATCCATCTTATTTTCCTCCTCTTTTAAATGGCAATAGTGCTTCATCTAATATGTAAACAATTTGTGCATCATATAAATTAATTCTAAATAATGCTTTATATATTTTTTCAACCATTTCCTGAACTTCACTACTATATTCTTTATAGTGCATACATAGGTGTTCTTTTTTTAATCTGCTAATTAATGTTTCTAATGTTTCTTTCATTTGCTATCACCTTTTAGCTTTCCACCTATCAATACCCAAAAATCATCTTTTTGGCTATCTAATAATTTTGGATTATTGTAAATGCTTTCTTTTAATTTGTATCTTGGTATCCTTCCTTTTTTGTAATAACCTTTAAATCTTTCTAACCATTGTTTTTTAAATAGTTCATATTCTTCTTTATTCATAGCAATCACCTATAATTAATCATTGTTTGATTTGCTTGATAAGAATGTTACTTTTTCTGCAATTACTTGAGTGTATTTTCTTTCATTTGTGTTTGTTGTTTGTAATCTACCTTTAATACCAACTATGTCGCCTTGTTTGCAAAACTCTGCTGTGTTTTCTGCAACACTATTCCATAACGTGCAATCAATAAAGTCTGTTTCATATTCTCCATCTACATTTTTAAAGCTTCTTGGTACTGCTAAAGTTAAATTAACAACTTTTTTCCTATCCTCTAATTCTTTTATTTCTAAATCTTTTGTTAGTCTTCCTACTAATACTACTTGATTTAACATATTCATCATCCTCCTTACAATATTAAATCTAATTGTCTTTTAGTACATATTTTACAAAATAGCTTTTATTACCATATCTATCTGTAAAGTCTATCTTTTCATTTATTATGTTCATACTATATTTGTATCTTAAGTTATATATTATTGCTGATAATCTTGTTGCACCATATTCTTTAATTGCTTCCCAACTTGTTATACTTCCATATTGTTGTAAGTGTAACATTATTGCTTTTGTCTTATTCACCTATAATCTCCTTTCTCCCATACTTTATAATCAACATTGAATTACCTGTAAATATTACACAAGCAACTAAATGTGATACCACAAATAACTTTAAATCATCAACCTCACTAGCCATTACTATAAATGCTAATATATTTATTATTGCTAATATAACCATTACCCATTTCTTTAAAACTAATCTTTTCATTTTTCATCCTCCTACATAACTCAATTTTAATATATAATATTTTTTTATAAACGTAAACATTTTTTTTATATTTTTATAATTCATTTACACTTGATATAATCATAGTATAAATCTATAAGTTCATTTCTATCACCAATATCTAAAGCTTCATCAATTCCTAATTCATAAACTATTATTTGTAACTCTTTTATTGGCATTGTTCTTAATTCTTCTTCTTTTAATATTCCCATTTATTTCACCTATCTTATTACATATACCTTTCCAAAGTTGTATCTTGTTACTTTATAATCTAGTTCATATCTGTCTAAATTATCTAATATCATATCTAATGTAAAGCCCATCTCTATATCGTTATCGTAAGTATAAGTATTATTGTTTATGTAATCTATAATCGCATATTTATTCATCTTATTTCACCTCCTCTATTGTCCAATAAGCATATACACATCTATCTCCACCTCTGCTTGGATTAAATGTATCATTTATTACACCATCTATTATTGTTGTTAAGTGATGTGATACTTGGCATACAACAATGCCACTTGGTAATTCTTCTTCTCTTAAATGGCAATTGCAACCTGTTCCTATTCCCATACAAGAATATCTTGTAAATCCAAAGTGATGCATTATATCTTTTGTTTCTGCTTTAGTTAAACCATTTCTTGGTGTATGTTGCAATAAATCTTTTATTGTATCGTATACTTCTTTATAATCAATCCCTGTTGATATTGCTATTGCTCTTGTTACACAATCACCTGCATCTCCTTTAAAATATTTACTTCTTCCACCATCATTGTAATTAAATCTCATATTATCTTACCTCCTACCATTTAACTTCAACGTAACTAACTGTTACTACTTCTTTAACTACCATTTTGATTTTAATATTATTTCTTTTGTAGCATTTAATTCTTTCGTGCATTTCTTCTTCAGTTTCAATTCTTTCTATTGTTTTTTCTTCTCCATCTTGTATGTATGTTATTATGTATTTTTCTTCTTTCATCTTAATCACCTATTTCCTTCCTTCATTGTAATTTCATTATATAACATTTTTTTATATTTGTCAATACTTTTTTTATATATTTTTTATATTTTTTTATATATTATGCTAAACCCATTATAAAATAAGGCTAAAAATGTGCAAAAAAAAGATAGGCAAATGCCTATCTTATAATTGAGCCTTTATCACAATACACTATATTTGGGTTAAGTCTTGAAGCATATACTTGATATCTTCCATTTAGTTCACCTTGTACTTGCACTTCAAAGTTACTCTTTGCAGGATACTTATATCTTTGACCATATTGATTGTAGAATATTGTGCCTTGTTTTACTATTGCGTTAAATGGATAACCACCAACTTTAGTAACGTTGCCAAAATCTACATAAACAATGTTTGGTTTAAATGTACTGCCATATACTTGGTATCTACCATTTATATCACCTAATACATCTACTTGTCTATCAGCACTTGCACCATTTTTATATCTATTACCATAGACATCATATAATGGGCTACCTTTATGTACTATTCCTACAAATGGGTAATCATCAAGTGGCGGTGTTGGTGGTTCTGGTTGTGGGTTTGCAGGATTTATTATACATCCTAGATATTCAAAGTTGCTATTTAATCCCCAATTGCCATCACCTTTATATCTTGTATAGTTTCTAAAGTCAAAATGATTATAACCACTTTCACTTGTTAGAACACTACCATCGTCATTTATTTGTTCTACAATGGCAACGTGTCCTGCTAAACTACCTTTACCTTCCCATACCATTATTCCACCTAGACAAGGTTCACTTTGATATGTAAGCCCTATGCTTAAACCTCTATCAATAAAGTTTTCTGCGTTGCAATTTAATTGTGGATAATCCATTGAACCTATTATTTCATTAAATCTTCCACAAGCCCAACCAACACAATTGTCTAATACATTAAGCCCTTCTTGTGTTGGCTTTCCTTTAATGCACCAAGAGTATCCTCCTACATCAGTTGTGTTGTAAAAAGGATTTCCACTATTCGGTAATGTTGTCTGTGGCTTCATCTTCTTCATCCCCACCTTCTATAACTTCATCAATATCTAGTTCATTGAAGTTATCTTGTGCTTCAAAATCTTTTTGTTTTAGTTCTTCTTCCATATTACTTTTCCTCCTTATTGTAATTGTAATTTGATATTCCTAATATTGTACCTAGCATTGTTATAAATGCAGTTCCAATAGTTAAGACAACATTTGTGTATTCATAGTTCAATGTATTTAATACAACACCTACGAATGTTAGGATTGCAGGTAATACTATTGCCACAATCCATTTAAGTATGTCATATACTTTATTGTTTAATTTCATAATTTACCCTCCTTTACTAACTTTTCAAATTTATCGTGTATATATGAATTGCCTTTTAGTTTTGTGTACTCATCATAGCATTCGTGTGCTAATAGTTTTTGTTCATTTGATATTGTATCGTGTTCTGCAAGATACAAGAATGTTGTTAAATCAGTTTTTAATCTTTGCATCTTTTCGTTTTGCAACTCATTATTAATTGGTTCTAATAGTTTTTTAATACCTGTCATAAGTAAGCCATAAAGAACACCTATTCCACCAAGTATTGCAGTTAAGAATATTATTGCATCTTTAATTTGTCCTAGTGTAATTTCTTCCATTATTCAAACACCTTCAATGCCGTAACATCTAATATAAAAGGTTTATCATTATTCTCTTGCATAATATTAGTAGTAGGGTTGTAACTATTTAAGTTTTGTAAATTATCCAATTGCCCTATCAATGTTTCATCAGTTATTTCAGTATCAGTTGGTGTTGCTAGTACATAATATACACTTGTGTTATGGCTTTGTAGCCAAGTTTGAAAAGCCTCTTTTGTAGATATTGTACTTGACATTATTCTAATTAAATTATCAGCAATTGTTATAGAATAATCTATTGTCCAAGAATTTGTATATTTTACACCTTTATAATAATTAGATAATATACGAGAAACATTATCATTTGCATAATAAACATCAGTTTTTGTAATTTGAAATTGATTTATACCTTGATATGTACTTTTTAATACCCAATTTTCACTACCATCTAAAACAACTTTCCCTATCTCTTTATGTAAATACCAAGTACCATTATCTTTATATATGTAGTCTTGATAATCTCCTATTTTACATAGTTCTATTGGTTCTTTTCCATATTCACTATATGAATTGGCTTTACTGCCTTTTTCTAGTTGTAAATTACCTATCATATCAACACTAGGCGTATCAGTGCTATTTTTAAATAATAATGCTAAATACTTTGTGTTTGCAGGTGTTGTAAAAGTATAAGGAAAGTCTTTCCATCCATTATCATAAGATATAAAAGTTTTACTACTATTGTAATAATAAGGAACAAATTTTAAATCACTGCTTGAAGTTGAAATTGTGTATTTTGTATTCTCTTTAACTTCAAAATAATATGCTCTTAATCTTGCAGTTGAATAATCTAAACTTCCATTTGGTCCTATTGTTCCTATCTCTATTGTTGCATTATCTTTATCAAATAAATTCTCTACACCTAAACTTATTAATTGTGTATTGCCTGTATAGGATTCGTAGGTTGTTGCTTCGTTTGATTTTTCAACTTGTATTGTTTCTAAAAGACTATTTATAGTTGTTTGATTATTTGAATATATCATATAAAAACATACATATTTTGTATTTTGTGGTGCAGTTGCAGTTATGCTTGTTGCTCCACCTCTTCTTTGTGTTCTTGCTAACCAAGTAGTTGCATTATTTAATTCTTCACTAACAAAATATATTGAAGCATAAGTGTCTAACAAATTAGATTGAGTAGATAAAGTAAATATATCTCCTTCTTTTGCTGGTAGATAAGAAGATACATAATTGCTTCCTGTTGTAATAGAACCACCATCAGCAGGTAGTCTATTTACAATTCTAGGGTTGTTTTTATCAAATAAGTTTTTCCCACATATTTCTATTGTATTATCTCCACTAACTATATGAATAGGTTGAGGATAATCAGGATTAGGGCTTGGTATTCCTCCCGTATATGGCTCCCAATTTGTTTCATTTGTTCCTAAATATAACATTGGTTTTACTACAAAATTAGTTATTGTATTTGTACTATCTATTCTTAAATGTATTTCTAAAACATCTTCATTAGATAAAGAAATTTGAGGGTTTGTATCACCATTTATAAATGAACCACCATTTATTTTATAAATAAGACGAATATTGCTATTTGTTGAACTCTTAAAAGGTAGCAATGTATACGTTCCACTTTGAGTTGCTGTATAAGTATAAATTTTATGATTATAAGATTGAGAACTTGGTGTGCCATTTAATGTGATTATTCCATTTTGAATAATTGTTTGTACATTATAATCAGTAAATGTTGTATCAGTAAAATTTAACAATTGTTTCCCTGTTGTACTATCTTGTTGTGTATTACCTTTTAAGTCTATCTTCATTGGTGCTTCACTTGTGTTGTTTAGGGTTAGGGTTTCTCCTGTTCCTGTTACTTTGGGTAATGTGTCATAAAAATTATCTAGCAATGGTGATATATTTTCTATATTTTTATCTACATCTGTCAGAACCACGCCTAATTTATTAATACTCTTATATGCCTTATCTACGTTGTCATACATATTATCTATTCTTGAAGCTATACTCATTATTCAACACCTTCCCCAATATCTAGTGTTTCAAGTAATGTTTCTACATTCCCAACTATATCATATACACATTTTGCACTTGGGTATTGTGTATCCGTTGAACTTGATGATATTGTTGTTACTTTATTACTTGTACTTTCTAAACCTGATGTGTCAGTTGTACTATTTATTGTTAAATTGTCATCACTTTGAACTAAAGTGATATTTGTTCCTGCTACTAAGTTTAAATCTGCCATAAAGTATCATCTCCTTTTTTATATTATCTCTCTTTTTTCTTTTTTTGCAAAATTCTTCTCTTTTTCTTTATCTTTCTTTTTAATCTAAAATACTCAAGCCATTTATGTTCTTTTCTTGCTAATTGCATATCGGCTTTTATATATACTATTTCACGTTCTAATTGAAATTCATCTTCTAATGTCATTATTTTAACCTCAAATATTGTAAGAAACCACCTGTACCTATTGCATAAGTAGCAGTTGTAGTACTATACGATGTTACTTTTACGATTGTGTTTGCCGATACAGTTGCTATATACGTCAATGTTCTATGTAATGTATAAACATAAGTATTAATTACACCATCAGTTCCAATAGCAGTGCTACCTATTTCCAAATATACCCATATATCTCTACCACTTTGACCATAATAGTTTACAGGAACGCTTATATTGAACAAATATGTTCCTGCAGTACTTATAGTTTTTGATACAAGCGTTTGTTTTACTGTAGTATTTAATGTTCCCGTAGCGTCAATAGTTGCCGTTGTTAACCCTGAACTAATATTATTTAAAGTTGATTTATCAGTTGAACTCATTAAACCATTGGCACTTGTTGTAGCAACACTTGTTATTATATCTTCGCCATTTTTTTGTAATTTGTTTTGAAATATAACAAAGTTTGGTACACCTTTTGATAATCTAAATGTTGATGGTGTTGCATTTTGTAAACTATCACTAACAGTAAATTCAATGTCATATAGTTTTGTATAAGTAAATAAGTCAGTTGTAGTTCCATTAGTAAATGTGTAATTTGAAATAGTATATTCGTTGTTTGTTTTGGTAATGCTTGCATCAGGTATAGTGTATGATTGGCTATAACTACCACCACTTTCTTTATATTTCCATTGTACTGTTAAAGCATTTGTTACTGCACCAAAGTTACCTTGCCAAAAATTACCTTTAAATGATGTTATTTTAGCAGTTGCACCTGTTTGTGATGTCCTTACTATTGTTGGTTGGCTATCACTTGTTATAGGTACATAAGCAATTGTTTCTATTCCAACACTTGCATTATTGCTTGATATATTTCTTGCATCTACTGCTCTAATTCTAAAACTATCAAAGTCAAGCCCTGTTTTATTAGTAAATGTAGCAGTTTGAGATGTAGCAGTTCCTGTATAAGATTTTGTTTCTATTGGTGTTTCAGCACCACTTTTAACACCTATTAAACTTACAGACCTAATTGGGGAATTATAACTATTTGTAGCAGTGCAAGATAATGATTGCAATGTTGAAAAGTTATTGATGTATTTATTTGTTACACCTGTCTTACCATTTGTTACACTATCTATTGTCCAAGTTGGTGTATTTAATGTTGTTTTTGCAGTGCTTGTGTTAACATATATTGGCACATTAATTGTTTCAGTTCCTACAGGCGTACTACCATTATAAGTAGTACAAGTTAAAGTCATTGTTCCACTTGTAGCAGTTGGTATTTGTGCATAAAAGTCAGTTGGTATAAGCCAATTTTCATATTTTTCACCAACATTAGTTGCTATTTGCCTATTAGTTAAACTACCAAAACTATATGAAAGTGTATGTGTAAATGTGTTTGACTTTCTATTAGTATTAATTGTTACTGTGTTTCCTATATTTGTTGTTCCTGTTACTGTTGGTACACTTTTTCTCGCTATTGTTGTTAATGTTAAGTTTGCAGTTACAGTTGTACTAGGTGGTACATAAGCATTACTACCATTCTTTCCCCAAGATGTATAAGCATAACCGCTTAATGTTCCATCATCATTATGTGGTACATCTATATAACCTGTTATTTGATAAAGTTGGTCTTTAACACATTTTTTATAAGTTGTTGTAGCACCTAATACATCACCATTCTTTGCATCGTGCCAATATACTTCTAGGTATTGGTCATCACTACCGTCAAAACCTATTCCATTACCTGTTATATCGGCTTCTAGGTATAGTCTTGATTTGTTGGTATCTATACTCCAACTTTCTTCTCTTACTGCTACTTCTATTATGTAATAATAAGTAGAACTTGCTGGTGCATATACATTTACATAATTACTTGCATAAGCCATATTTTAACCTCCTTAACCTATATAGAAGAAACCTAAACCTTTACCATTGGTACTATCATTTACGATTTCTAATCTCCAATCATCTATTCCCAAAAATCTTGTTAAGAATAAATTCGCAACCCTAACAAGTGCTTGTTGTTGTTGTTCATCATAACCTGCAAATAATAATTCACTTGTAGTATTTTTATCAGTTACAGTTACACCTGATTGGTTTATGTTTGATGATGTTTTTGCACCTGTTTTGTCATAACTCATTCCATTTTCATCTAATGTTGCCGATAATGTTTGTAAAAATGATACTTTGACGCCGTTTTCATCAGTTCCATCTAGTATTTTGCCTATTTCAGTTTTTGTATAAGTATCAGTTTGTAATGTATTTACTTGATTTGTTACTGTTGTTAAATCACTTATACTTGCTTTGTCATCCATTTTACTTAACATATCTTGATAATGTGTTTGTTCAGTTGATGATATGTTAGATGTTGTTTGCGTTAGTTGTTGTATTTGTGCATTTTGTTTATCTACTATTATATATGCTTGATTTATTTTTCTGTCTGTTGTATCTGCATATTTATATTCAGTAGTTGTTTCTATTGGTTCTTTAGAATATATCTTTTCATTTAAACCATTACCTATTGATAAGTCATCATTTAATAATAATGTTGGGTAAACATCACCAAAAGTTGATAAGTAAAAGCCATCTATTGGTTCTAAATAAGTTATTCCATTTGTATTTACATCAAAAGCATAATATTTAAACTCTTTGATATAATTCCACATTTCATCTATAAAGTTATCTCTCCAAGTTGATGATAATATTTGTAAATCTTTAACTTTAAATTCGTGTAGCCCATTTTGTTCAATATCTTCATCATCTTTTCTAAAGATATTATCACTATCATTTACTCTTGAAAATACTAACGAATTAAAAAACACCTCATTTTTTATTTCTACTGATGTATCACACATATATTCTTCGTCAATATAAATATTGTTTTTATATCTAATTCTATTGTTGTTATAATATAAAGAATCATCATTATAGTTTACATAATAATAATTTGTTTTTGTTGAGTCTATTAATGTTGGATTTCCTTTGTCTACTAAAAACATACAACTTATAGTGCATAATTCATCTAATACATCACGATAAGTCATATTTGTTTTTGAAAATACATCTTCTTGTATAATGCTTGATGAATTAACAAAACTAATAGGTATTCCACTTGTATTCCAATTTAATTTAGTAAAGATTGCTATAAATAATTCTCTTACTGTGCAAGGATATGTTATTTCAGTATCTAACAATTCATAATTAATCATACTTTCAACAATCTTGTCATAAGCAATTGTTTGATAAGAGTTAGTATCTTTATTCAATGTTGGTTCATCGTGAACTTTGTATTTACCTAAAGATACATATTCAAAACTATCATCTATATGTAAACCAAATTGTGGTTCTATTATAGTATCTTTATCTATTGGTGTGTTAGTATCAATATCTACCATTTTTGTTATTGTTTTAAATAAACTTGAGTTCCAAGTTCTTTTTATATTATTTATATCATCACTTGTTATTTCATTTTGACCTATTATTATTTTTGCATCTATTGTTTTTGGTTGAACTATTTGATTTTTAAAATCATTACTTACGTTCTGCATTACAACCTCCTATATCTTGAAATAAACGATACATTAAATCCTTCATCTAAATTAGGTTGTTTACTATCAGTTGACCAATCACCTGTATATGTAGTCATTGTATAATTTTGTTGTTTTTCAGGGTCGTAATAAGTAATGCTTTGACTTTGTGCATTTAATAATGGTGCAATAGTATCTAGTTCAGTTTTATTTAATGGTTTGAAAGTGCATATTATTTTAGGGAATATATCAAAACTACCTACTACTGCTTTTGCTAGATTTCTACCACTATCTGCGTCCCAAAGTTTATTAAAACCTGTATTTGCTTTTGTTAGATAATCTGCTAAATAAATTGTATGTGTTGTTCCACCTTTTGTATATGAAGCAACTAAACTATTTCTATTTATTATCATATCTATACACCTCTTCCATTTGTTGCAAAGTTAGTTTCATCTTGTAATTTTCTTTGTTCTCTTGCTATTACTTTGCCATCTAGTGTTGTTGTATTTGTTAAGTTTACTACTAGATGTCTTGCTATTGATTGCCCTATTAAGTCCATACTTTGTTCATTATTTAAAGGAACTACACCTTCTGGCCCGTTTGTTGCTTCACCTACTAATGGCACACCTCTACCTGGATTATATACAATACCACCTGTTGCTAGTCTAAAGAACTTAAATGCGTTCGCTACTCCAACACTCATTACACCTGATATACCTGATAATGAACCAATTTTATTTATTGTATCTTGAAATTGGGAACCATCTGCTTTAATTGTTGCAGTTGCAGTTAAACCATTCATTTTACTCATTTCACCAACAACTTTTTCTCTTAAACTTGTCCAATAATTTTTTTGATTATTTGTTGTTTGTGATGCAACTTTATCTTCTTCTTTTAATGCTTGTATTTGGTTCCATAAATCTATTTCAGTTGCAAATATTTCTTTACCAAACATACTCATTTGTTTTGAGTTATCAGTTAGAAATACACCCAATTCGTCTTGTGTTTGATTAAGATAATCCATTGTTTCGTTGTATATCTTCATTTGGTCATCAGTTAATTTACCTTCATTTGCAAGTTTTTGTAGATTTTGTGCATTGTTAATTATTCTTTGTGTGCTTTCTTTAATAAGTTCATTGTTTTTAGAAGTTGTTCCACCAAACATATCCCATACTTTATCTAATCCTTGTATTTCACTATTTTGTTTTCTTTTTACTTCTATATCTTGTTTGGCGTCACGTATTTGATTATTTAATTCAGTTATGTATTCACGTATTTCTTCACTACCTTTTTCATAACTCTCTGCAATTTCTAAATTGGCTTTATTTACATCTTTTGCAGTTTCAGTATTGTTATGTGCAAACTTTTCAATTTCTTTATTAATATTTTTTAATTCATTTAATTGTTTACCATAATATATAATGCTAATAGTTATTGCAATTACTTCCATTGCAAGTAACCCACCTAGTATATTTTTTAAACCAAGTAGTCCTGTGCCATTTGAAGCACTTCCCATTAATGAACCTAATTTACCAAGAAAACCTGCAACTTTAAACCCTGCAAGTGCTAGTGCAAATAAACCAATTAAATCTATATTTTCTTTTATCCAAGTTGCTAAATCTTTTAATATTTTAACGACACCTTCATTAAGTTCAGGCATTTCAAAGCCACCCGTATCCGCACCACCAACACCACCTATTCCGCCTGATGATGTTTCTTTTTGTGCTACATTCATTTCGTCAAAGCTTGCTACCTGATTATTTAATTCTTTCATAGCACCTGTTGTGCCTTTAATTGCTTTTGTTGACTTATTCATATTTTTAGTTAAATCAACATCAAAACCTAATGCTTGTAAAAATACATTTAAGTATCCAATTAGTTTTATTACTAAATCTGCTATCATTTCTATAATTGGTCCTAATGCGTTACCTAATGCAACCCATATAGCATTTATCTTATTAGCAGTTTCTTCGTGTTCATTTAGATAAGTGCTTGTTGCACGTCTTACTAAACTAAACATACTACGTATTCCAAATAGACTTAATGCAAATCTTTTTAGTGATGCTATTCCTTTTTCAAAACCTTTGCCACTTCTTTCACCTGCGTCATATCCTTCATCACCAGTTTTTCTTGCTTGTTCTTGTAAAGATATTAATTGGTTTCTTGTCTTTTCTATTGTTACTTCAAGTTGTTGTCTTTCTGCATCACTCATTCTTAAACTAATAGGTATTTGTGCTTCACTTTCAAGAACTTTCATATAACGTTCTAAATCGGCTTTTAAGTTTGCTATTTGTTTATCAAATTGTTTTGTTTCTAATTCAGTTTCTATAACTAATGCCATATTACACCTCCTCTAGTTTTTTCATAAAGTCATCAATATTTTTCTTTTGTTCATCAGTTAATGGTGTTTCACGTTTCTTTAGAGCATAAAAATCTTTTGCTTTTTGCATTTTTTGTTTTATCTTAAAGTCTTTTTCTTTACTTAAATCATAGTTTCTTATATCTCTTATTCTGCTTAATAACGTTTCATCAGTTAGTCCTTCTATCATTTCGTTGTATTCCCACCAATGTAGATTTTTTATTTGGTTAAGATTTTCGTGATAGCATTGTCTTATTGATGTTCTTATTGCTACTTCATCTTGAAAATAGTCCATATCTATATCTTTTGTTTCAGTATTTTCATTTCTACCACATCGTAAATATATAGCACATTTTTCTAATGCTTCTTGTAAATCTTCTAAAGGAACATCTTTACCTAATAAAAGTGTTACTACTGCTAATGCTCTTTCAGTATCTTTTATATCAGGGTCATTTATTGCTTTAAAGCAAGCAAGTGCAGTTCTATAATCAGTATCTATGTTATATAATTTACCATTAACTTCTATTTTTGTAGGATATATCATTTTATAATGTCTTTATTCTCCTTATACTTATTTATAAGGTTGTCTTTTATGGTTTCTATATCAACTTGTAAATTATCTAAAACAGGTGCAAATTGTTCAAACCAATCATCAAACATTCCATATCTATTTGTTTCACCAAATATTTTTAAACAAGCATCTTTGCCTAATAAATTATCTAATACTTCACGGCATTTATTACAAAAATCTATTTCTGCTTTATATTGATTTACTCTTAATAAATCTTGATTATTTTTATATTGTTTTTCCAATGCTTTACATCTATTTTTAAATATTTTTGTTTGTCTTATTAACTCGTTTCTTGTATTTTGAACTTTAAATGGTAATTCTATATCCATTAAATCTATTTCAATATAATCACCTTGTTCATTAACTTGTATTTGTTTTACATTTTTTTTTTGATAAATTACTTTATCCATAATTATTCCCTCCTAATAATTAAAAAAGAACAAGGGCTATTTACCCTTGCCCTACGGCTTTGTTTTTGTTTTTTTTATAAACTTGTTGAAGGTGTAAATGATGGTGTTCCACCTGCAATTGTGCTTGTTCCTTCAACTGGGTTTTTATAGTAAATATTATAACTTATTGTTGCATCTTCACCCAAGAACTCGTCCATTACTATTAATACATCATATTTAACTGTAGGATAAGGGCTTGTTCCTGTCATATCAATTTCAAGTAAAGTTGTTTCAATAGGTTTTGCTTCTTTTCTAGCAGTATTTAACATTGTATAGATGTCATCATCACTATATATACGTTTACCACTTACACTAGATTGAATGTCATAGTTCTTGAATACACTATCTGCTTCACTAGATAAGATTGTTTTGAATGTGTCTATGTTTGGATTGTATGTAATTGATAATGCTTCAACACCAACACCTTCACGTTTATAACTAGCAGTTCCAACACCTTTATTAATGTCTATAAAGTGTGCATATTTTTCTCTTAATGCTTGTGCCATTATAAGTCCTCCTTCTTACTTGTTTTTGATTGTTCTAATTCTCTTTTTATTTCAATCAATTCTTTATAATTAAGAGGTTCTATATAGCCCATTTCATTTACTTTTACTATTTGGTTATAAGTTAAGTTTTTGATTTCTTCACCTTTTGTATAGTATTCGTTGTTTATTACACAATCTATTTTTGCTATTGCTTTTTTCATAGACTTAAACCTCCTTCTTCTTTAATATCTAAATAAGTTATTTGTAGTTGTATATCAAATATTGCTTCATTTGTATCTGCTATATTTAAACTTCCGCAACTTAAACACTTAATACTTTCTATGTTATCTATATTAGGCAATATGCCATTTCTATTATTAGAATTAATTTTATTTTCTAAATCTTCAAAAAAACCTATATTTTGTAAGTTGTTTATTGTATCTCTTGAATAAGATTTTCTACTTCTAAATGAATATGTATCTTGCTTTTTTGATGTATCTATTATCCAATTTTCAACATTTGAGTTAGTTGGTATCTTATTCAATGAATAATCACCAACATCCCCAAGAAAATCTGCATTAATTTGATAATTCCTATCAGTAGTCAATGTATTTATTACATCAAATAAATAATTTCTTACTTTTTCTATTCTCATTTTCTTCTCCTAATATATTCTTGAACTTCATCTTCTACAATACTACCTTCTGCAGTCCACATATGTTTGTCCCAATATGAAGTTGCTAATGGGTGCTTGTCTTTGTGATAATTTAAAGGTTTCCCTCTTTTGCTTAACCCATAATATTGATATTCTGCATATACTGGGTTGTAAACTATTCTATCAACTTCTAAATCATACATTGATAATACACCTGTATCATAAGGAACATACTTATCCATATGTATTGCACAAGTTTGTGTAAAAAATCTATGAACATCACTATTAGGCGTTAAACCTAGTTGTGTTTTAATTACACTTGCAGGTAATAATTCATTTGACATTATCTACCACCAATGTGTATATGTGGGTTATTGCCAAAGTTATTATCATTAATGCTTGTTATGTTGTATATTTGATAACTAGATAAATCTTGTTGCGTATTTATGTTGGTTTCAAGAGTGCCTTGAACTACAATGTCACCTATTGCGAAGTTCCCAATCGACAAGTCATTATCTTTATAAGGTATTCTAACTTGAACACTATTGGCATTATCATAACCTTTGTCCAACGTTGCACTCTTACCACCAAAAAACCATACGTTTGAATAGTTATATCTTTTCCATTTTTCTAAATGTGTTGATACATCAAGCCCGTTTTGATGATATACAGTTATACTTGAATTAGTTATCATTTTACACCTACATACATTACGTGTTCGTTATCAACTATTACATTGATTAAATAAGTTCTTATAGTATCATCTAAATCACTTTTTTTTGACTTTACTATATCACTTACTCTATCTGCAGTTACATAACTTATTGAATAACCGTCAGTATTTTCACTTGACACATTTCCTATAGTATTTGATACGTCTAAATAACTTTGTATTTTATTTATTAATTCATATTCACATAGTTTTACATCTTGCAATACTTCTTCTTGATTTTTTAATCTATTAAAAGTTCTTGCGTCTATTAGTTTTCTTGCTTCATATTCTAATAAGTTAAAAGGCATATCTCCAATTGCAGAACCACCTAATTGTTGATATTCTGCATATGTTAGGTATTGTCCTTCAAATGTCATAATATGCCTCCTTTATTCTATAAACTTACTGTTCCAACTTCAAACTTTGCAACGATTATCTTACTTTCGTCAGTTATTCCAACAACATAATGTTCATCTGCACCGATTAAAGTAGTATAATTTCCTAACTCTCTTTGTGTTTCAAGGTTTATCCCTCTCTTCATAAAGATAGTTACTGCTGAACTTTCATCTCCAGTTTGGTCTTCTGGTCTTAACTCAACAATTGGGTTTAAGAAATAAGTTCCTGCGTCATTAATTGCTTTTTTAGAAGCAACTATACGGCAGTTAGCAATCATTCCAATTTCACCTTTCATAATTACATTATTTGGGTATTTATCATTAGAAATAAAGTTGCTGTCTTTTCTTAATTGAGTTACTTGTTTTGGATGGATAAACATAACTTTTTCAACATTTTGTTCTTCATTTAATCCATCTATTGCATTAACTACTTCGTTATAAGAAATATCTGTATTTGAAGTATATGTTAATTGTGCTCCTTTTAAAGCATCCATAACATCATTATCAATTTTGTCTGCTATTGCTTTTGCTAGTTGTGAGTTAGTTTCTCCTACTGGGTTTCCATAACCACTTAATACAGCTTCATCAGTTAATTCTACTTGTTTTACTGCTTTCTTAACAGTAAATGTTCCTTTTGAAGTTGCTAGCTTTGTTTTATCTGCTGTTTGCCCTTCTGCTAAATCTGTTGCTGCTCCTATGTAAGCGTATTTTGGTATTGTAATTGTATCTCCTGGTCTTCCTTGTAAAGTTGTATCAATCTTTGCGAATGGAGTTGCTACAATTGCTTTTTCTAGTTTAGCACTAATCATTGGTGCCATTACTTCTGGGTCAATTAATTGTTCTAAATAAGTTGTCCCTGTTGCCATTTTTTAAAATCCTCCTTTAATTATTTAATTTTTTAAATAGTTCAGGATTATCTTGTTTTAATTGTAGTCTTTCACTATAAGACATCTTCTCAAATTGTTCTTTGCTAACATTACTTCCTACGTCATCATTTGCACCAGGTACATCTACCACTTTATTTGGAGTTGCAAATATACCTTCTTTGTCTTTTGAAAGTTCATCAATTAAATCTTTAATCCCTTTACCTTTGTTGTTTGGGTTATTTAATGCAATTTTAACATCATTAACCAAACCATTTTTAGCATATTCGCTAGTAAATTTTTTATCACCAAAGCATTGTAATATATTATTTGTTAATAATCTGTCATCTTCTTCGGCTTTTTCTCTTGCAATTCTATTAGTTTCTTTTTGCTCATAGTCTGCAATTTTTGTTTTAAGACTTTCTATTTCATCAGTTTTTGGTGCTTTTTCTATTTGTTTTTTTAAATCTTCAATAGTAGTTTTATATGTTTCAATATCTCCATTAAGTTTTGTTTCTATTTTATCTGTTTCAACTTTTACACTTTTTCCGTGTTCTGTAAGTATTGATTTTATTTCTTCTTTTGATAATTTAACCTTTTGTTCACCAATTTCTAAATTCTCTAAAAAATCTTTCATAATATTTCCTCCTTCGATTTTTTCAAGTGGTAGACTCCACCATAGGTCAAAATATTTGTGTTTTTCAACACCTATATAAATTGTACCATAAAAAAAATACCTCGTCAAAAGGGGTATTTATTATTTGTTATTTATTTCTTGTTTTTTTAGGTTTTACTTCAACTACTTCTATATCTTTGTTGATTGCTTTACCTATATTTTTAAACACTTCTTTAATTTCTTTCTTTGTTTCTTCTTTTTTAGGTTCAACTATTTCTTCAAGTATTTTAACAGCAACTGTCTTATTAGCATTTTCTCCACTTAAATATTTTGCTTCACTTTCTTCTACTACAAAAGTGTCCCCTTTGTATAAATATCCTTCTTGATTGTAGTTAACATTTTTTCTTACTAAAGTGTCTCTTATTTCATCAAACTTACCATAAGAAAATCTTTCAATTAAAACTTCTACTTTTACTTTCATTTCTTTTTCCTCCTTAAATTCTTGTATAAGTTTTTCTTTATCTACTTTCCCTTTATATTCTAAATATTTTAGCCAATCTTCTAATGCGTGGTTATCATATTCTTTACATACTGGTATATTAAGTAATTTTGTTACATCAAAATTCATATCTAAAGGAACAACATAACCATTTACACCATCTTTTATTAATTCAGTACAACCTCCAACATCTGTTACAATACAAGGCACTTTATACTGGAGTGCTTCTTGAACGGTATAAGGCAATCCTTCACTATCGCTCAATAAAACACAGTAATCGGCATCTTCTAAATAATCCCATATATCATATCTTTGTTTCCAAAAATGAACTTCTTCATAATTGCATTTGTAACTTGTTGAATTAGTAAATATATTCCATTCAAACTTAATATTAGCATTTCTCATCATTTGGCATAGCTGTAACATCCTATTCCAACCTTTATATGCGTCAATTCTTGTGCAACTGATTAAGTGTAATACTTTATTTGTCTGCCTTTTAGGCATTAATATATTCTTAATTGTAATAGGGTTATCGCCTAATGCTTCGTGGCTCATTTGGCTTACATATTCACCACAACCTATTATTTCTTTTATTCCCATATCCTTATATTGTTGAAATAATAATCCTTTGTCTAATAACCACTTATAATTAGCGTGTCTCATCTCTATCATTCTTTTTGCTTTAATGTTTTTAGGTATCTTACCCCATACACTATTTCTTATAAAAATATCACATTCATATTCTTTGCTTTCATCATACTTTTCCATTTTGACTATTTTAGCCATCTTGTTAAGTCTTGTCGCATCGCCAGAACAATACAATACAGTTATATCAAAGCAATTTCTTAACCACCAACACCAATTATATGCCATTGTTTCAACTCCACCCATTTGGCAAAAATGTGATTGATAGAATATTATTTTTTTCATATTTCACCTCTGCTTGCTTTCGTTGTTAGTTGCGTATCTAATCCTGTTTGAAATTGATACAAAGGTAATGGCACATAAGCATAAGATTTTATTGCTTGTTCAACTCTATTTGCCCAATCTATATCTGCAAATACAACATTCTCTTGTTCAAATAAATTATTGTCTAAAACAAATTGTCTATTTACTATATGCAAAGGTTCACCATTCCATCCTAATTTTGTATAGTAAGGTGCAGTATCATCACTTGGTATAAACTGCTCATTCCAACTACCAAAAGCATTAAATCCTATTAAGATTAAATCTTGTCCTTTATTTACTTTATCTATTTCTTCAAGTGTGTTAGGTAATATATAATCATCACTATTTACAAAGACAAGATAATCTCCAGTTGCTTCTCTAATACCTGTATTTCTCGCACCCCCATTGTTTTTGTTCACATCGTGTCTTATATATCTAAAGTTATATTCTTTTGCTATTTGAGGTGTTTCTGTTGGGCTAGCATCATCAACACATATAACTTCATAAGGTTGAAATGTTTGCACTTTAATGCTATCTAAACATCTTCTGAATAAATCTTCAGGTGTATCATAGCAAGGTATTATGATACTATACTTCATAAAATCACCTACTACAATTATACCACAAAAATAAAAAAGAGCAAAATGCTCTTATTTTACTATCCATACATCTTCAACTCGTCTATCTCTGCAATCAAAGGTGTCATATATAATGCCATATTTAGAACATACAATATGTCCATTCATAGTTATCAATAATACATTATTAGGGAATTGGCTTGAAACATATCCTACACTTCCATTAATACCATCTAACCTTTGATAGGTTCTATCTAAATAGTTTCTAACAAATTCCCTTTTGTCTAATAATGTACCTTCATATTGTGCTATATCACTTAAATAGTCATATACATAGTCCCAGCTTCTATTAGTTGCACAACTTATTGCTCTTATTACACAATCATCTTCATATTTGTTTAAAGCATTTGCATTATAAAACTTGTACATATTATCTCATACTATTTTGTAATGTTTGCATTAATTCTTGCTTTTGTTGTGGTGTTTCTGCTTCTTCGTGTAATACTTTAATAAAATCCTCTAGTGCTTTTACCATATAATGAAAAGATTTATCTGTTTCTTCTCCGTGTCCATATCTTCTGCTCTCTTGGTATCTACCATATTCTCCTGCCATTCTATCTAATTCATCTTCACCACGATATTTAGCATCGTAGCCACGTCTACCATATCTTCCGTATTCACCATAGTTTTCACCATAACTATCATATCCAGGTCTTCTTGCACCATAGTTTCCATAGTTTCCATAGTTTCCGTAATTCATATCTTTATCCTCCTTCATATAATGTTTTATTTTACTTAACTTTACTAAATTATCTAAATTATTTGTATTAATATCTTCGTCAAGTATATGTTGAATTTTCTCTTCAACTTTTTCAATTACTTTATCTTCCATTGTGTTCCTCCTTTCTTTTAAGGATTTCTAATATTTCATTATTTTGACTTATTATTTTTTCTAAATATTCTTTATCTTGTTTTTGTAATTCTTGCATTAAATCAGTATTGTTAAAGTCTTGCATTAGTAAAACAAGATTATATAATTGCAAAATTAATGATGATAAATCTAATCTATTATTCATTATCTATTAAGTCTTGAAATACTAAATGTTGCATTTGTAATAATTGCTTGTGTTGTTGCTATTGGTGTTGTTGGTGCAGTAGGCGTTACAACACTAGGTACACTTTGTACTGATATGTTAGTTGTTCCTCTAGGACATACTCTTAACTTCTTATCAAAAGAAATTGTTTCATAATCATCAGCAGTATCAATAGTTACGCTTCTGATTGTATCGGGAATTATCACACCATCTTGAAATAAGGCAATAGACACCACACCTGCAGTAGCTGTGCTTACACTAGCACTAAATTCTACATCATAATACCCTGTATATCCATTTCCAAATATTTTAAAGTTGGGATTACCATTTGAATAATCTAACCAACCACAACAAGAAGCACATCTAGTTCTTATATCAGTTTCATCAAAAGTTATTGGGCTTGCATTACTCGGTAATGCTAATGGTTCATTTATAATTGTTTCTATCATATATTTTTCTCTCCTTTCATAAACAAAAGAGGATAAGACTTGCCTATCCTCAAAATTAGCAAGTTCTCGTAATCGAGTATGTAGTATTCTACTCTATGCTATTAAATAAATTGACTTGTTGTGTTATATCCACATCCACAACCATTGTTGCAAGTGAATATAGGTGTTCTTCCATATACT